>Ga0105091_10000141_pt1 | contig 26071 bp, 16 predicted proteins | sample PPLLak1March2015_FD_87022 | JGI IMG/M metagenome (GOLD analysis project Ga0105091, IMG submission 87022) | Freshwater sediment microbial communities from Prairie Pothole Lake near Jamestown, North Dakota, USA - PPLs Lake P7 Core (1) Depth... | ecosystem: Environmental > Aquatic > Freshwater >... | reverse complement strand
CGGGCGTTACAGGTTTGCAGGCACATCAACAGATGCTTGACGTAGCGGGTAACAATCTTGCTAACGTAAACACCACATCTTTTAAGTCAAGCAGGATATTATTTGCAGAGCTTTTGAGCGAGACCATAAGAAAAGCATCGCAGCCTACTACCACTACAGGCGGTACTAACCCGGTGCAGATGGGAAGCGGCGTGGGCGTATCCGGTATCGTCCGCAATATGTCTCAGGGAAATATTGTTAATACCGGTAACCCGCTGGACCTTGCTATAGAAGGTGAAGGTTATTTTGTGCTTAGCGATGGCCAGCAGAATGTATATACCCGCGCGGGTGCCTTTGCAGTCGACCAGTCGGCAATGCTTGTTGACCCGGCTACCGGCTATCGTGTTCAGCGAATAGGCTCTGAAGGTGAAGCTGACGGATTCCAGGTAGCGGGCGACAGCAATGTCCGTGTGCCTTATAACGTCGCTATGGCTGCTAAGTCTACTACTGGAGTAACAGTAGCAGGCAACCTGAGTGCTGATGCTACTTTATCAGTACCGCAAACAAATGTGCTGAGCGCAAATAAAGCTTTGACTGTAAGCAGCGGCACGATGGCTATAGCAACAACCCAGCTTGATGAACTCGACCAGTTTACGGCAGGAACATTGGTAGGGGCAACAATTACTGTAAGCGGGCTTAATCATAATGGAACCGCTCTTGCAGACGGTACTCCATTATCAGTAACAGCCACAACTACTGTTGATGACCTCATCGATCACATAAATACAGTCCTTGATGCCGGAGGGACCGCCGGCGCCAACGGTGTTGCAACTCTTGTAAATGGGAAAATCCTAATAAAAGATGCTGAAAGCGGATATAGCCAGTCAGATGTCCGGCTGGCATTTGCAAATGGTGCAACTGGAACAGCTGATTTGGATTTACCAACGTATTTCGAAGTGACAACTGTAGGCGGTGAAGAGGTTAAGAATGTCAATATCACTGTTTATGACAGCCAGGGCGGACAGCACGTGCTATCGGGTGCGTTTGTCCGAACTAATACGGCCAATACTTGGGATATGGTTTTATCGTCAATAACTGGGGATATCGCGGCTTTGACTCCTGAAAATCGCAGAATAAGCGGTATCAAATTTAATGCGGCTGATGGTTCGCTTTTAGGATTGGACAATGCAATCGGGGATACTGCACAGTTTACCGTTACATTCGCACACGATACTGCAAATCCTCAGACAATCAATATATCAATGGGACAAGTCGGTGAACTCGATGGATTGACACAGTTCGCTGGTAACTCTACGGCAGTAGCAAGAGAGCAGGATGGTTACGGTGCCGGCCGGCTTTCGACTATCTCAGTTAATAAAGAAGGAATATTAATTGGCGCATTTTCAAACGGCGTTAAGAAAAACATCTGTGCCCTGCAAATTGCATTATTCCAGAATACATCAGGCCTTGAAAACATTGGTGGTAATTACTTTATTCCATCAGCAAACTCGGGCGGTGCTGTTGCTACTCAGGCATTAACAGGCGGTGCCGGTTCGGTGCACGGCGGAGCTCTTGAAAAATCCAATGCAGATGTTGCTACTGAATTTGTAAATCTTATTAATGCACAAAACGGTTTCCAGGCTAATTCCAGAACCATCAGGGTCGCTACAGACATCTTGGCAGAACTTGCAACACTTATCAGGTAAGGATTCAAAGGATTGATATGACATCGCTGGCTATCATTGCGGTCCGTTTAGCGGAAGGGATACTGGCCGCGTCGGCACGTGACAGATGGCATGCGGTGCAGAATCTTCCTAACAGCAGCAGCAGTTATATGTCAAGCCCATGGTTTAAGATTGTTGCATTGAGTTTATTTGTTTTAACAGTTAGCGCTTTTATAGGTGTAAGCTTATATAACAGATACGGACGTCGTAAAATTGAAGAAAGAGAATTTGCCCAGGCCGTCTCCCGAAAACAATTGACAGATATCGAGATCAGCACACTTGTGGAGATAGCTGACAGAGTGGGTGTTGAAAAAGCTGCTGATATTTTTCTTATGAATGATGCCTTCGAAAAAGGTGCTGGTATTTTATTAAATGAAACATTCGTCGGGGGTAATCCGACTCATGAAACAAGTCAGCTTGAAAGACATATAGGTTCTTTAAGGACTAAGATAAACTTCCGCAAGGTGACAGTTGGCGGCGGAGGTTATTATCCTGCCATTTCTAATATACAATCAAAGGATTCGACAAAAGGTAAAACTTCATTTGTGGCGTTATTCCCATTTGTAAAAATGGATTTAAAAAACAGAAACGGCAAAGGAAGTTCGCCGCCCGGAATAAAGGATTTACTTCCAGAATTTCAATCAGCAATAGTTACCGGCCTAGTTGGCCATGTTTTGTTTATTGAAACTACAGTCCCTGCAAATGTTGGCGACAGAGTAATTGTAATAATAAGTCCTCAAAGCGCAGGCAAAGATTCTGAAGTATCCGGAATAATAGAAGATATTGGAACCGTTGAACAGAGTTCTCAGCCCGCACAGCGCATGAAAGAGCCGAATGCCCGCCGTATTGGTGTTACGATGGCTGGATTAACCGACTCGCAGATAGCTCAGCTTTCAGGGACAGTTAAGGGTATAAACACAAAAGAAGAACAAAAACAAAACACAGCAGATTCGAAAGAAAAAATAGAAGTGTCACAGCCCTTCGATAAAAAGGAGCCGGCGAAATGACAAAACCTCTAACACAAGTCGGCAGCAGTATAGATGCGTTGACACGTGAACTGGAGATAATTACACACAATCTTGCTAATGCGAACACTACAGGTTTTAAGCGCAGATGCAATGCTTTTTCTAAAGTATTAGATAAACAGCAGGCCGGACCCGAGACATACGCCCCCGGTAAGATAGATTTGAAATCCGGTTTTGATTTTTCGCAGGGCAATATAGTCCAGACGGGCAGAACATTGGATTTTGCCTTAGGAGGCAGAGGATTATTTGTAATCGAGACGCAAAATGGGCCTCTTTATACACGTAACGGTGCTTTTGAAACGAATCAAAATGGGCAAATTGTTGATTCTATAGGAAGGATAGTTTCTGGAGAATCAGGGCCTGTTACTTTGCCTGCTTCGGTAAGTATTTCAGACATTCAAGTTGCGCCTAATGGAAGAATCACGGCAGGATCTGCTGTTATAGGACAGTTTAAAATAGTGGATTTTAAAAAGGAAGATGATACCAAGCTTATTCCTGCGGGCAACAGTTGTTTTGCAATGCCTGACAAGAATATACAGCCTGCCGCCGCTGAAGACGTTTTAATCAAACAAGGTTTTCAGGAATCATCCAATGTGAAAATAGTTGATGAATTAGTTGATATGATTATGGTGACACGGCTTTACGAATCAAATATGAGATACCTATCAGCGCAAAGAGAAAATTCAAGCGTTCTGAATAATGTTGCGATGGGTTAATATTAAAAGCGCGGTTAGCGTTCAGGAGAAGAATTTATGTTAAAGGCATTTTCGACTGCAGCAACAGGTATGGCGGGCCAGCAGATGATGGTTGATGTTATCGCCAACAACCTTGCTAATATAAATACAACAGGTTTCAAGAGGAGTCAGATAAATTTTCAGGACTTGCTTTATCTTAAATTAAACCAGGCAGGCGCAGAAATTGCTTCAGGCGTAAATACTCCGACAGGTTTAGAGATAGGCAGCGGAGTGCGAGCGGCTTCAACAGGTAAGGTTTTCACGACTGGAGAAATGGATAATACGGGAAGGCCTCTTGATGTTGCGATTACCGGCGACGGATTTTTCCAGGTTACATTGCCGACTGGCGAAACACGATACACACGTGATGGAGCGCTTCAAACTAACGCAAACGGCCAGCTTGTTACAGTAAACGGCTACTCGCTTGAGCCGGCGATAACAATTCCCTCGACCGCTACACAAATTGATATAGGTAAAGACGGGACAGTTAGCATTACGGATGCCTCAGGAACTCAATCATCTATTGGAACGCTGCAGCTTGTAAGATTTCCGAATCCCGCGGGATTATCAAATGAAGGTGATAATCTTTTTTCGGAAACAGTTGCCAGCGGCACACCGACAACAGGAACACCCGGGCAGAACGGGCTTGGCTTTATTCAGGGAGGTATGCTGGAAAAATCAAATGTTCAGATGGTGACTGAGCTTGTGAATCTTATAACCGCCCAGCGTGCATATGAAATAAATGCCCGGGCTATCAGGGCAGGAGACGACATGCTGCAGACAGCGACAAATATCGGGAGATAGGGACATATGAATACAAGATTAATTTATATGATTTGTTTGATAGAGATAATAAGCTGCGGATTATCGTGGTCATCACCAATCGACAAACAAACTGAATCGCAGTCTTCAAATTTGACGATTTATCTGCCGAGAGAAGTTGCATTAGAAACAAATATTTTAACTCTTGATAAAGTGGCTGTAATTACAGGTGAACCAGCCCTTGCAGCTAAAGCTGGTGAAATCGAGCTTGGAAAATTTTCGACAGCGGAGCAGGTTATTACTATCGATAAGTCCCTGATACTAAGCAGGATTGCCTGCAGCGGAATACCTAATTGTAATCCGATTTTAACGGGGGCAGAAAAAGTATTCGTCAGGCAAAAAGCAGCAGTTATTAACGCAGACATCATTGCTGAAAAAGCCAAATCGTTGTTGACTGATACGTTTCAAAATAGCTCAATTGCAAAATGGGAAATATTAAGAATGCCTGCAGATGTCACTTTGCTTGCGGGAAATACAAAAATTGAGCTGATTCCGCGTCTTGTATCGCAAAGTAATGGGCAAGCCATTATAGAAGTTAAAATTATGGCCGGTGGTAAACAACTTGAGATTCGCCAGATAGTTTTTCGTGCAAAATATAATGTCAAAAGAGTAGTATTAACAACGGATGTGCAGAAAGGCGGAATTTTAAAGGAGGAAAACACTAAAATTGAAGAGGTTACATCTGATGAACCGCAGGCTGCAAACTGGTCTGTCCCTTTTGGATATGTCACAAATCGCGAGATGCCGGCAGGAACTGTTGTGACTTCGAATGCGGTAAAGCCTCCCAAACCGTCAATAGTAATAGAGCGTAACCAAAATGTTTTGATAAAAATTGAAAGAGGGGGCCTGGTCGTAAGCGCTATGGGTAAAGCTGTACAGCAGGGAAAACCTGGTGAATGCATAAAGGTAAAAAATAATGACTCGCAGCGTGTTATATTAGCCAAAGTTAATGATGATGGAAGTGTTGAACCTGTTTTTTAAGGGGACATGTATGCAAGCTGAAAAAAATAAAATGAATAATGTAATAGCAGCTTTTTTCATTTTAGTATTTATTGCTTCCTTTGCATATGGCGGCTCTATATGGGCTAAAAGGGACAAAAACATAAAAAATATTTACGCCGATGACACTGCACGTAATATCGGCGACATCTTAACAATAAGAATTATTGAGGAAAGTAAAGTAGATAATAAAGCCAAAAGAGACCTCCAAAAGGATGTTACTAAAAGAAATGTATGGAATGGAGAAATCGGCAATTTTGCTGATTTAGGTGATTGGGGTTTTGATGCTTCATCATCCAATAAACTAAACGGCAAAGCGGATTATAAGGACGAGAGGACCTTCGAAGACAATATTACCGCTACAGTAGTTGATATTCAGCCCAACGGCAGCCTTGTGATTATGGGGACTAAGACGAGGAATATCGGCGGTGATATTCAGGTTATAGAAATAAGCGGCATAGTTCGCCCAAGTGACATTCTTTTTGATAATACCGTAAAAAGCACACAGGTAGCTGATTTCCGGCTTGTAAGTAAAAACAGTGGAATTGCGGATCCATATACCCGGCCGGGCTGGCTGGGATGTATCTTCGATATAATATGGCCGTTCTGATATTTTATCTATAGGATTACTGATTATGAAATACCGTATATTTTTAATGATGCTTGGAATACTGCTCTGGTTTCCCCAGGGTGGCAGATGCGAAAGAATAAAAGATATCGTTGATATACAAGGTATTAGAGGAAATCCGCTTTCAGGAGTAGGGCTTCTAATCGGGCTTGCAGGGACAGGCGATACGACTATCCCTTCAAGACAGATGCTGACTAATATTTTACGCGATTCAGGTATAGTGCTCTCCCCAAAGGATTTGACAGGAGGCAATATCGCACTTGTAATGGTAACTGCGGACCTTGGTCCGTTTGCACGTGAAGGTTCACGTATCGATATAGATGTTTCAGCCATTGGTGATGCCAAGAGTCTGCAAGGCGGGATGCTTTTGGCTACGCCTTTGAAAGGTCTCGATGACCAGGTTTATGCTGTCGGACAGGGCGGGCTTTCACTTGGAGGCTGGTCTGCCGCTGGTAATGAAGCGACCATTTCAAAAAATCATCAGACTGTCGGCAGGATTCCCGGCGGTGCAACTGTTGAGAAGGCTGAATTGGCTACATTCATAGAACAAATCGCTGACCAGAGGTTTATCACATTTGCTCTTAGAAATAACGATTTTACGACGGCACAGCGAATCAGCAAAATTATTAATGCAGACCATGCCAATATTGCCGCAGTGATTGACGCAGGAACTATCAGAGTCAATATTCCAAAAGAAATTGAACAAAAGGGAATAGCTGGTTTCATTGATGAGATAACAAGTTATGAGGTTACAGTCGATGTGCCCGCAGTAGTTGTAGTAAATGAAAGGACGGGGACAATAGTTGTAGGAGAAAATGTAGGGATATCTGCTGTGGCCATTTCGCAGGGAAGCCTGGTCATCAAAGTTAAAGAAACTGCCTTTGTCTCTCAGCCGGACGCTCAATTTTCTGACGCCGGGACTACAGAAATAGTACCGGAGACAATAGTAGGTGTTGAGGAAAAAGGTGGTTATCTGATTCCTGTTAATCATGCCGTTACAGTTGCTGAACTTGCAAAAACACTTAATGCTATAGGCGCAACTCCCAGAGACCTTATAGCGATATTTAATGCCCTTAAAAAAGCCGGCGCTCTGCAGGCGCGTCTTGAAATAATGTAGGGAGAATATGAATAATTCTGATTTATTATTGACTGCACCCATAATGTTGCCAAATACGCTGCAAAATGCGTCATTTAAAGGAATTGCTGCAAAGGGTGAGCTAAATGCAAGTGATGTAAAAAAGACAGAGAAGATTGCCAGGGATTTCGAATCGGTCCTGCTGACAAAAATACTTGATGAAATGAAGAACACAATCGGTAATGGCCTGGGTGATGAGGAAGCCGGGTCAGAGCAGATTAAGGGATTGTTTTGGCTTTACCTTGCAGGCGATATGGCCCAGAAGGGCGGATTAGGATTATGGAAAGACCTCAAAAGTTTTTTCAATGATATGCAAAATACCGATACATCTGCGCAGAAACTGGATGAAAATTTATGAATGGCCTTACATTAGAAATAAATAGCTGTGTGGAAGATTTAATCAGCGTTCTTAATAAAGATATTAATCACATTGAATTTGTGTCCTCGACACTCAGCGAACTTCGGGCCCTTGTAATTAAACGTAACGAAAACGGATTAAGGCTGCTTTTGGAAAATATACGCAAAGAAGCGGCTGATTATTCTCTAAATGAACAGAATCGAAATTTGATACGCAAAAAGATATCAGAATTTTTATGTTGCGAGCCAAATGAGATGACCTTGACATTTCTTAAAAAACATCTTTCAGGCGACCAAAGGTCAGCTATTGCCGAATATCAGAACAAATTAAAAATGCTGGTCGGTCATTTACAGGCACAATATGCATCTACAGTCAAGCTTTTATCTGAATGCGAGAGAATAAATACGGCTCTTTTGAAAATTGTTTTTGATAGAGGCCGAACACGGATGATTAGTTATGATTCCGAAGGTTTGGCCGTTCATGATTCAAATGCTGCTTTTATGAATATGCACCTGTGAGATATCCATGAGGAGACGCATATAAGATGTCGAACTTTGATATTGGATTAAGCGGATTAGATGCTGCAAGAAAAGGCCTTGATATAATAGGTAATAACATTGCCAATGCGGCTACCGAAGGTTATCACCGTCAAAGGATAGAATTTGCTCCTTCTTATTCCAATCAGAGCAACGGCATCTTACTTGGAGGCGGAGTTGATGTAGTTGGAGTGACAAGCATAATTAATGATTTCCTTGAGAAGGAAATTCTAAGAGAACAATCGATTCTCAGCCAGGATTCTCAGGAAGCTTCGATTTTAGAAAGTATTGAGACATCGTTCGGAGAGCTTAGCGGGGGCAGCGGATTAAGCTCTGCAATCGATAAATTTTTTAATTCTTTAAGCGATTTGAGTGCTCATCCTGATCAGGTTGCTTATCAGGATGAGGTATTGTCATCCGGTGAAACACTGGCCGGGCAATTCAGAATGCAGGGAGAATATTTGAAAAATCTTGAATTGCAGATACGAAAACAGGTCGATAATGTAGTAACTCAAATTAATTCATTAGCTACCCAGATTGCCAGCCTTAATGAGAGTATTCAACATACCGAAATGAACGGGGGGCAGGCAAATAATCTTAAAGATCAGAGAGACCAGCTTATAAAAAATTTATCTGAGCTGTCAGCTGTAGAGATTCAGCAGAGGGCGTATGGTGTTGTTGACGTGAGCATCGGAAGTGTTCCTATAGTAATGGCAACAACAACTATTGAGCTTGAAGCAGGGCTCCAAACTGAAGGCGCGCTTGGCATTACCCCTGTGGGGACATATTCATATCAGACAGCAATAGAAGGGGGACAGCTTGGCGGCTTGCTTGTTTTGTATAACAATACTATACAAAATGTTCATGAGCAGCTTGATACGCTTGCCGGCTCAATAATTTCACAGGTTAATCAATATCATTTTCAGGGTATTGGTTCTGATGGGCCATTTAGTGAATTATCCGGTAAAGTGATGTCATCAGAGAGTCTTGCTGATTTTGAACCAGCGGTAAGCGATGGCTCATTTTTTGTGCGGGTTACTTATACCGACCCTGTTACCAATGAAATAACTATTACAAGAAATGAGGTAAATGTAAATGCATCCTCAGATACTCTAACTACCATTGAGGCAAAAATTTCTGCTATTACAGGATTAAATGCCTTAGTATCCGGCAATAGGCTCAGCATTCAAGCTGACGCTGATTACAAATTTGATTTTTTGCCTGCAGTGCTTTCGGGACCTACCGATACCGATTTTACAGCAGCCCAGCCGCCCGAAATAACGGTTTCGGGAGTCTATACCGGGACTGAAAACCAGACTTTTTCCTTTACTGTTGTGGGCACTGGACAAGTAGGTAATGGGGCATTAAAGCTTGAGGTCAGAGATGGAGGTGGTAATCTGCAAGATACTTTCAATATAGGTTCAGGTTACGCCGCTGGAGACGAGCTGAGCCTTGATAATGGAATCAAAATAGCAATAGGCTCAGGCCAATTCAATGATGGTGACAGCTTTGAAGTCGATGCCTTTGGCAATACTGATACTTCAGGTTTGCTGCCGATTATTGGGATGAATGCCTTTTTTAAGGGTAATGATGCCTCAGATATGGCATTGTCAAACGATTTAATTGATTCGCCGGGAAGGGTAGCTATAGCAATAGGATCAGATTTGACTGATAATACAAACGCACTAAGACTCGCATCGATAGCAAATTTGGAAAACGAAGACATAGATTCTATGACAATCAGTGAGTTCTATAGAAAGCTCGTAACAGATGTGGGCCAGCAGTTATCAATAAAACAAGTTTCCCAAGCCAGTAACGAAAACCTGATGCTCAGCTTAACAAACCAGCAGAGCGAAATCAGCGGTGTAGATATAAATGATGAAGCAGCACAAATGCTTATATTTGAACAGATATTTCAGGCAATGAGTAAATATCTTTCTACGGTCCAAAACACTTTGTCGAATCTCATGGAAATCTTATAAAAGGTACATTGTATGAGCGGTATCTTGAACAGCACTTATAATAACGTTAATTTTTCTCTGGCTCGTCACGCCGAGGCGCTTTTCCGGCTTCAGGAGCAGGCATCAACCGGCTCTAAAATCAACAGGCCTTCCGATGACCCTTCTGCATCTTACCGTGTTTTAACACTTGATAATGAATGTTCAACTCTTGAAAACTACATTAATAAATTAAGCGATATGACCACAACACTTGATACAAGTTCATCTGTCATTCAGCAGATGGTTTCAATTTTCAATCAGGTAAAAGTCAACATTACACAAATAACCAGCGGTGTTTATGACCAGGCAAGCAGGGACAGAACCGCCGATGGAATTAATGATTTATTGGAACAGATTGTTCAACTGTCTAATACCAAATTTAATGATCAATATCTGTTCGGCGGCTCAAATACCAGCTCGACACCTTTTGCCGCCCAGCGAACCAATGGTCAAATTATAGCAGTAAACTATCAGGGTGGACAGGAAGGCAGAAGCGTTGAAGTTGCGCCCGGTGTATCGGCTGTTGCTTATTCCAATGGCGAGGAAATGTTTCGTTCTAATAACAGAGGAGAGCCTGTTTTTCAAGGCATAACAGGAGCAGCAGCAGGTTCAGGAACATCCAGTGTTACAGGAAATGTCTGGCTTACAGTAATAAATGATGGAACAGATTATAAATTGTCAATAGATGATGGTGCCACGTTTACGACCGTGCCATCAAGCGGAAATGAGAATCTGGCAGTTACAGATTCCAGAACAGGTAATGTCCTTTATGTTAATGCTTCTAACATCACTTCCGCAGGGGTGGAAATGATTCGTGTCCCCGGAACATATGATGTGTTCGATACTTTGATAAGTATACGGGATATACTCGGAAATGAGAGGAATCTATCGGATTCGCAGATTCAGCAATTGCGAAATTCAGCTTTAGATACGTTTGATGAGATCTCAAAACTGCTCTTGCAGAAAGAAGTGTCGATGGGTTCAAAGAGCGGATTTCTAAGCGGCCTCAAAAGTAATCTTGAGGCCTTAAAGAACAATGATACAGATGAATCTGACGAATTGAAGCAGGCAGATATTGCCCAGATTGCCATAGATATGTCTCGACATGAAACATTGTACCAGATGTCCCTTTCAGTAGCCGGTAAATTAATGTCAATGTCGCTGCTCGATTTCATTCGATAATTTAGGCTTTGGATAGCTCTAAAGGCTGTATTGTTCGATATTTATACAAATTTCAAAAATCTCTTAAATTAATCCCCTTCTACGCAGCAGATTCAGGTCTAAAGTGACAGGCACATGATTTGCAGAATTATTGGGTGGTAGTGCTGTATAAATGGGCTGATTGTATGCCAATTTGAAAAAAATGGAGTATATGTAATGGATTGCATAGATAATTTTTATCAAAAAGGGTTAGAGTTAGCAGAGGCAGGAAGACACAAAGAAGCACTCGAATGTATACGTAAATACCTGATAAATGAACCAAATGATGGTCAGGCGATAAATGATGCGGGGGCGATTTTGCACTGTCTTGGCCATAGTGATGAGGCAATAGATTATTTCCGCAAGGCAAGGACCCTCATACCGGATTCCGCTGAAGTAATATGGAACCTTACCGAGGCTTATATTGCTACAGGCAAGGCAAAGTATGTAGTAGGACTTTTTGATGAACTTGCACACAGGGGGATCCTCAATATTGATGTGCTCAACAGAACGGCCAATATATTGCTGGAACAGGGTGACAAAGCAAATGCAATTGAAACAATGCTGCGTTCGCTTCAACTTATGCCTAATCAGGAAGTTTTAAAACCAATGATTCAGGTAATTCGCAATAAACGGCCGAAAGTGGCATTTTTTTGCGGGTTGGCAGGGGATGTAAAATTTCTTAATGATATCTATACATTCATTGAACATCGGTTTCCAGTGAGGTTTTTTGAGGGAAGAGACATTAACCAGGTTCATGAGGTAATGAAATGGAGCGATATATCCTGGTTTGAATGGTGCACAGACCTTGCTGTTGAGGCATCGAAACTGCCCAAGGTCTGCAAAACAATTGTTCGCCTTCACCGTTTTGAGGCGTATTGTGACTGGCCGGCAAAAGTGAAATGGGAAAATATCGATACGTTAATTACGGTTGGCAATACGTTTGTAAAAGATTCGCTTTTACGGCAGGTTCCTGCGTTGGAAGCAAGGACGCATAACGTTATCATTCCAAATGGCGTTAATCTCCAGAAGTACAAATTCACTGCAAGACCTCGCGGAAAAAATATTGCCTGCATCGGATATTTAAATGCAAGAAAAAATCCAATGTTTTTGCTCCAATGCATGCAAAAACTGCACTACATCGACCCCCAATATAAGCTGTTCTTCGCCGGTGTCTTCCAGGATGCAGCTCTTGAACAATATATCCGCTATATGGTTAAGGTGCTTGATCTTACGGATGTCGTGTTTTTTGATGCCTGGCAGGATGATGTTAATACATGGCTGCAGGATAAGCATTATATAGTTTCAACAAGTGTGGGCGAAAGCCAGGGGATGGGTGTTATGGAAGGAATGGCATGCGGGTTGAAACCTGTTGTCCATAATTTCCCTGGAGCAGACCAGATTTTTTCATCTGATTATCTGTTTAATATTTCAGAGGAATTCTGCCATCAAATTTGTGAAGGCGATTACGAACCTGAGAAGTACCGCAGATTTGTCGAGGAAAGATATTCTCTTGAAAAACAGTTAAGCGCAATAAACAAGCTATTCTTACGATTTGAAAGTGAGATAGAGGCAGCCAATACGGCTGCTGTATGCAGCAGCTAATAAGACGAATGTCAGAAAAAAATAAAAATATGGGCCCAATGGTCAGCATAATTTTGCCGACTTTCAACAGGCCATTATATCTGGCACAGGCAATTTCGAGTGCCCTGCGCCAGACTTATAAAAACATAGAAATAATTGTCATAAATGACGGCGGATGCGATGTCACTAATATTGTAAATTCATTTAATGACCCCAGAATTGTATTTATAAACAGGCAGCAAAACCGCGGCAAGGCTTTTTCATTAAATGAAGCTATAGCAACAGCAAAGGGAGAATATGTCTCCTACCTCGATGATGATGATATTTATTATCCTCAGCATATAGGAACACTTATTGATGCGATAGAAAATTCCAATTGTGGGGCTGTTTATACTGATTTATATAAATCTTTTTGCCGTATTGCAACTGACGGCCGAAGGATTGTATTAAGTAAGGTCGTTGAAGTCAGCAGGGATTTTGACAGATTCTTAATGCTTTATTTTAATCATGTCCTGCATGTCAGCCTTCTTCATCGCAAAGACCTTCTCGATAAGACAGGGCCATACAATGAGAATTTAAACATTCTTATAGATTGGGACATGACTCGCCGCCTGGCATTTTTTACAGATTTTTGCCATATTCCTCAGGTTACGGGTGAATATTATAATCCCGAGGGGGAAAGCGATAGAATATCTGTGCAGCGGAGAAAAAATAAGGCCGAATACGCTAAAAATGTCCTTGCAATACGAACCACAAGGCCTGCCAAACCATGGGCCAAGTTTGCTGATTTATCAATTATTTTCCTTGCGGACAGACTTAATCAGCAGGCGGGCAATACTATTGGTCTTATCTGGCGGAATACGTTTTATCCATATAAATTATATTTGCCCCTGCCTTCTGAAGATTTTCTGCGAATGGATACAAGCATGCCTAATATAGTTGCGATTCCTGTTGAATCCGGCAGCACGGAGTTTCAGCGAATAGACAGAATACTTGCAGAATGTGAAGGTGAGTATATTGCGATAGTTCCTGCCGGTTTTCCAATAAGAGATATGTGGCTTGAAGATTCTCTTTACGCACTTATAAACTCGGCAAGAACAGATGAGGTCTTTGAGCTTGAAGATTCGACTGAAAATTGCAAGGCCCTTCTTTGCCGAAAAAAACAGCTGCAATTGGCCCGTTTGAAATTTCCAAATCTGCCGCTATATGAAACTCTCATTAATGCAGGAGCTAATATCAGGCGAATTCAGCCTGATGAAATTCCTTTTAAATTCGATAGTTTGCTTGAAGAAGCGCAAAATGAAGAAAAAGCGGATAACTGGAAAATGGCCGCCGAAATTTACTGGCACATAAGTGAACACTACCACAATCAGTTATGGATGAAGTCGCTGGCTGCGAATGCGTTATATAAGGCAGGCAAAGACCAAAATGCCGCTGAGATAATTTCGTATGTAAATCAAAAAAGACCTGTAATTGATACACTGCTGCTGGAGGCAAAATTAAAAAGAGAAAAAAAAGAATTCAATTCAGCAGTTACTTTGCTCAAAAAAGCAGAAGATGTTTTTATAGATAGTGACATTGAATTTTTAAAGGCACAGCATTGTGCTTTGCAGAAATAATTTAGGAATCAGCTAATGGCAGATGAAAAAAATCTAACAGCCGAAAACGATGAAAGCAGGACAACCGAGCAGAATAATACGACTCAGCATTACGAAGTTTTAATGGAGCTGGGGGATTGTTTGACTAATGTCGGCAAATACGATGAGGCACAGCAAAGATTTGAAAATGCTGCATTGATTTATCCGGATGCCGCGGGGCCTTATGTGGGGCTTGGGGTAATTGCCCTGCAGAAAAACAAACTTGACGATGCAGAAATAGCCTTTCGAGTTGCCTGCCGGCTTGACCCGAAGTGCGCAAAGGCATACGCAGGTCAAGCGATGATAGAACAGCAGAGGAAAAATTATCCAAAAGCATTTAAAATGTATTTAAAATGCCTCGAACTTGAGAATGATAATTTAACCGCACTGCTGGGATTATTTCAGACATCGTGCCAAATGGGCTCATTTGAACAAATCAGTCATTATCTTCAGGTTTATTTAAATATGCATCCCGGGGACACATCAGTTATGTATGCTCTATCTGCTTTGTATATGAAAGACGGCCGATTGGCTGAGTCTCAAAGTGTCCTCAAGGACATCCTGATTTTGGAGCCTCAGCACAAAGATGCTGCAAATCTTTTGGAAGAGGTCCAGCGCGGAATAAATCAGCAGAAACAATCGTAATGAGGCCATTGAGGGAAAGTAAGTGGAAAAAAATAAAGAACAGCAACTGCTCAATGAACTTTCAACCCTTCTTGAAAAGCAAATAGATCTTATCAGGCATGATAATATTACTGGCCTGGAGGAACTGGCTGATTTAACCGAGCAGCTTACTTTAAAAATAAAAGAGGCTGGTCTTCTTGATAAAAGCGAATATGAACAGCAAAAGAATTATTTATCTAAACTTTATCAGGAATTAAATCTGCTGCTTTCGACGCAAAAAGAAGCGACGGCCATGCACCTAAAATTAATTAATAAAGGCATTAAAACTTTAACAATGTACAAAGGCGGTATTTGAAATTGATTAAAGGATTTCCCAATGAGTATAGAATTAAAAGGCAGCGGCAATATATTACGGCAACTATCGGAAAAGCAGATATATGGAAATCCGACAGAAATTTATAAAACTCTTGAATCAGTTTCAACAGAAAAAAGAATGTCACCTGCTATTAGAGATGATGAATTTACTGAAGGGGGGTTTTGGACACCTCAAACATTTATGCTGCAGGCCATAAAAAGATGGCTAAATAATTATACCTTTGATGCAAAACTTGCTTTGAGTATAGACAAAAATCCCACTCTCGATTTGATAGTCACTCAAAAATGGCCATTAGTTAGTATTCAGCGTGCCATTTATCCTGAATTTGATGTCCATAATTTGTCCCGAATTGAGGATAACCGCTATGACCTGGTTTATTCACATCAAGTGCTGGAACATCTGGCCAAACCCTGGATTGCTGCAAAGGAAATGGTTCGAGTTCTAAAACCCGGAGGATTAAGCATTCATACTTCGTGTGCCTTTAATCCAAAGCACGGACTTCCTGCGTTTAATGATTATTACCGTTTTTTGCCGGATGGTATGGCCGAATTGTTCGATGGAGTCAAAGTTCTTGTAAAACAAGGATGGGGAAACAGGCAGGCTTTGATTTATAACCTTGCTATAGATGACGGTCACGGCAATTTAGGCGGCAGACGTTTTCATGAGGCGATTGGAACAAAAAATGAAGAGCTGTACCCATGGGGTGTGTGGGTCATCTTTTTAAAATTATAAAAATTTATTTATGAAAAATATTGCTGTCACTAATTTAAGGGACTAAAGCAATGACGGGAATCGGCAATCCGGCTCAAGCGGCGGGTACAAAAGTAAAAAACATTGTAATAAGCGGAACAAATTTTTGGAATCCCGGCGATGATTTTGTCAGGGATGGCGTGATACAGATCTTAAAAAAACTGCTTGAAGGGTATACGCTTAATTTCCTGTTTTATAATTTTAATCCAGCTTTTTTCCCGCAAAGTAAATTCAGCGGTATTCATAATATGGCCGCAGAAGGCGATCTCGATAAATATGCCCCTTTTATCGATGCTGTTGTAATTGCAGGATTATCTGCCGGAAAAGAAATTAAGGACCTATTTACTTGGGTAATTAAAAATAATCTCCAGGATAAGGTATATTTAATCGGAGCGGGATATGAAAATGAATACGTTAATCAGCATATCTGTCAAGAACCGGAAGAAACAATATTCAAAAAGGCAAAAATAATTGTCGGGAGAACAAAGAAAATTCCTGAATTTATTTCTAATGCAGGATTGCCTTACTATCACCTTAATTGTCCTTCAATACTATCTGTTCAAGATGTCAAAACCCTTCCAAAAAATAAAAAAATCGAAAAGATCGGTTTTAGCATACAGATGCCAAATGGTATGTGGATAGAAAATCAGTCCACCAGCGACCCTATGCACAAGCTGGCCTCGGAAATACTTTATAAGCTTCATTCAAAATACCAAGTCGAAGTTGTAGCTCATCATAAATCAGAATATTTTCATTTTTTAAATCTCCTTAAGGGATACGGCATCCCTGTTGTTTTTTCTTCTTTTTATCAGGATCTATTTGATATCTATTCTCGATACGATTTAGTAGTTTCTACGAGGCTACATTCATGCCTTTTTGCAAACGGCTTTGGCATTCCGTCTTTTATTATCAATGACACTGACAGGCATACGCATACAGCGGATGGTTTTCCTCACGCGATTTGTGTAAATAATATGACTAAATTTGATGAAGAATTTGAAAAGATTCAAAGCTGTGATTTATCTAAGGTAGCATCGGAAATTAGAGTATTCAAAATACAGCTCATGCAGAAATATGTGGATGCCCTTGCTCGTCCATTCGGGTTAGATAATAGTTTATGTTCAGCTAATCTTATTCCTTCTGATTACAAGTTTGATTCCGAAATTAAGGAACAGAAATTCGTTCGCAAAATTGTTAAAGAGGGCATGGTTGTTTTTGATATTGGCGCTCATCTTGGAAAATATACAAAGCTTTTCAGTTTATTGGTAGGCGATAAAGGAAAAGTATATTCATTTGAGCCGACGCCGGCCTCCTTTAAAAAGCTTGCGTGTTCTTTAAAAGAGCTGAATTGTTCGAATGTGACATTAGTTAATAAAGGAATTTATTCTGAAAATCACGCAATCACTATAAATGAGTTTCCTGAAAAGTTTAACTCATGGAACAGTATTGGCCATCCTGAGATGGATAATCCGGATAAACCCGGACAGATTGTCCCTATTATCAATTCGGTAGAAGTTCAAGCTGTTACACTTGATTCGTTTTGTAAAGAGCAAAATGTCAGCACGATTGATTATTTGAAGGTGGATGTTGAAGGAGCAGAAATTCACGTCTTAAAAGGAGCTTCCAATCTTCTGGAAAGAAAAGCAATCCGATTTTTACAGTTTGAAATTTCAAAAAAGATGCTTGAAGGAATGAACACAGAAGCTAAACGAGTTTTCGATTTTCTAAAATCAAAAGGATATGAATGCTACAGTATTGAGCCGGATGGAAATATCGGAGATAACATGGCTGATTCGGAATCATTTTATGAAAATTACATTGCTTATCCAGCCGTTGATATTGGCGCACAGCTTGAATCATTAATTAGCAATGATAATAGCACGAAATCCAGAGTGCTGTATATAATTTCCCGGCTAACTAAAGACAAATGGCTGGAAGGGGATATAAAAACTTATAAACAGGCATTGAATTCGCAAGCATCCTGGTTTGATGCCGCTTCTTTTCTTAACTGGTACTCAGAAAATTTCAAACCGATAAATTATCTCGAGATTGGCGTCAGAAGAGGCCGCTCAATGGCCCAGGTATTAGCACAATCACGGCAGACTAAAGCGTACGGTTTTGATTTGTGGGTTCCTAATTATGGAGGCGTGGATAATCCGGGTCCTAATTTTATAATTTCAGAGTTAAAAAATTTAGGAATTACTAATCTGCCGAAATTTATTCCCGGCGATTCACATGCAACTGTACCGAAATTCTGGTCTGATCCGAAGAATCCTGAGCTGTTCGAATTAATGTTCGTTGACGGTGACCATAGTTATGAGGGTGCCAAAAAAGATTTGGATATTTGTTTTGCGCATCTGGCCGACGGCGGTACATTGGTATTTGATGATATAAAGCATCCCAGCCATCCTGAACTTAAGGGTTTATGGGAGGAGTATAAGGTTAAGTATTCCGATTATATATTCATTGAACATTTACATGGAACCGGAACCGGGATTGTGTTTAAGCCGCCGTTTACCAGATTAGAAAGATTTATTGATAAAAATAAGCTCACATCTTCAGAAGATAATAAGATTAAAGTAGTTGAGCGTTCTAAATCATCTCTGCCAATACATTTTTTCACAATAGTTCTCAATGGTGAACCTTTTATTCGATATCACATCGATGTTTTCAAACAATTGCCCTTTGAATGGCACTGGCACATTATTGAGGGTGTTGCGGATCTAAAACACGATACTGCCTGGTCAGTTAAAAGCGGTGGGCGCATCAGTGATGAGCTTCATCGAAACGGGGCCAGCAACGATGGCACATATGAATATCTCGACCAGCTTGCAAAAGAATATCCCGAAAATGTCACCATATACCGCAAGAAAGATGGTCAATTTTGGGATGGAAAGCTTGAAATGGTCAATGCCCCTCTTGAGGTAATAAAAAATGAATGTCTTCTGTGGCAGATTGATGCAGATGAATTATGGACAATCGATCAGATTAAAAAAGTAAGGGAAATGTTTGCGGCCGAGCCGGATAGAACTGCCGCATATTATCTCGATTACTTCTTTGTGGGTGAAAATCTGGTTACTACAACACTTGATACCTATGGAAATCACACAAATTATGAGTGGCTGAGGACTTGGCGCTTCAAACCGGGATTTCGATGGACAGCACATGAGCCGCCGAGGCTTTGTATGCCTGCCGGAGGTAAATGGTTGGATATAGCTTCAATAAATCCTTTCAAGCACCCTCAAACTATAGAAAAAGGACTTATTTTTCAGCATTATGCCTATGCGACTGAAAAGCAGCTTGCATTTAAAGAAATTTATTATGGATACTCTAAGGCAATAGCCCAATGGCAGCGTCTGCAGCAGCAAAAGGATTTTCCCGTACTTTTACGAGATTATTTTGGATGGGTAAAAGATGCGGCCCAGGTTAATACAATTAAATCACAGAATATAAAACCTCTCGCATGGAAGGAAACAACTGGCCAATGGTATTTTGGTCAAAAGAACGCGGCTGTTTCTGATTGCACTAATGTTCTAATTGTCCGGCCGGATTCTATAGGTGATTTTATTATATTTTCAGCTATTCTGCCTAGATTCAGAACACTTCATCCGCAAGCAAAAATTTCTATAGTGCTGCAGGATACAGTCGCCCAGCTTGCAAAGGAATGCCCCTATGTTGATGAGATTATTACATTCAAAGAATCTCGAATTAGGGAAGCACAGTATCGTACGGAAATACTGAAACAACTTCAGGATAGATGTTTCGATATTGCGTATTATCCTGTTTATTCGAGGAGTGAAATCGGTGATCTGCTGACGCTGTGCAGCAGTGCTAAGAAAAAGGTCACTTTTAATGGCGATTGCCTCAATATTCTTCCTGATATTAAAAGCAGAAATGATAAATATTATGACCTTCTTATTCCAGGTGCTGCAGGGGTAATGATTGAAACACATCGCAACATGGAATTCATGAAAGCTCTTGGGATTAATGTGCCTGATTATGAGGGAACTTGTATATGGGCAAATGAAGAAGATGAAAATCATATCAATCACTTACTAAAAAGCCTAAAAATAAACAATCCTGTGGCTATAAGTCCATTTGCTAAATTTGAAATAAAAGACTGGCCAATAAATAAATGGTCCCAATTACTTTCTCATTATCCCGATGAGCAAATAGTAATCTGCGGAGGTCCTGAAAATTTCGAAAGGGCACAAAAACTCATTGAATTATCCTCTCACAGGAATATTTACAATCTTTGCGGCAAAACTACATTAACTCAGACAGCCGTACTTTTGAGCCGTTGTAAATTTTTTATCGGCGTTGATACCGGTCCTGCACATATGGCAGTCGCAGTTAATATTCCTAATGTTGTTTTGATGGGTGGAGGTCATTTTGGAAGGTTTATGCCATATAGTCCCTCAACAACGATGGTTCATTGCAAAATGAATTGCGTTAATTGTAATTGGAGATGCAGATTTGGCTCAAAGCCTGCGCCCTGCTTAACACAAATCAGCGTGGAAACTGTTACAAAGGCAATTGGCTTTATTAAATCAAATTCGGTTTCAGAAAGGAAAACTCCAGTTGTTATAACTGAATCCCCCAAGTCTGACCCATGCTATAAAATCGAGGAGCCGCAGATAGTCAATCCATCCGAAAAGGATTACAAATATCTAGTTTCGGCGATTGTATCAACTTATAATTCAGAGAAATATATTAGAGGCTGTCTGGAAGATCTCGAAAATCAGACCATTGCAGATAAAATTGAAATTGTTGTAGTAGACAGCGGCTCACAACAAAATGAAGCCGCAATTGTGAAGGAATTTCAGCAGCAATATAATAATATCAAGTATATACGTACCGAGCGAGAGACAATATACGGTGCATGGAACAGGGGAATAAAAGCCTCCAGCGGCAAATATATTACAAATGCAAATACAGATGATCGGCATTACAAAGATTGTCTTGAAAAATTGGCAGCAGCTTTAGAGCAAAACCCGGATAAGGTCATTGCTTACGGCAAACAGCACGTTACATCGACATTCGATGGAGAAATAGTCGGCCAGCTCGGAGGGGAATTAGACCACATGAGACTGTTGAATGGCTTTTGTCTTGAATCGCAGCCGATGTGGAGAAGAGACCTGCATGATAATGCAGGATATTTTGACGAACAATTCTTTTGCTCCGGTGATTATGAATTTTGGATAAGGGCAACACAAAATTTTGAAATGATTTATGTTGATATATTCACCGGAAAAAGGCTTAAGAATGAAACAGTGATATCGCTTGCAAATCAATCTTTACAAACTTTAGAAAATAGGATCATTTCACAAAGTTATGATTTTGCCATACAGACCTATGAATCAATAGGCATGCTTGGAATAAGCCGTGATCCAAGGATGAGCGAGTGGCCGGAGGTAAAAGTCTGGAAACGCCGAGTCGCGGCAAAACTTGCGGGCAGACAATGGGAGTCATCCGATGAACCGGTAGATGTAAAAGAAATGCGAGATGGGCAAAAGCGAGGATTATCAGTGGTTTTAATTGAAACAGATGATACACAATGGCAATCTCTGCAATCGCTCAGCGCACAAAATAATCAGGATTTCGAACTGATAATTCTCTCTTATGGTGATGTTACCAAACAAGCAGATTTGGCTGCATTTAATGGAAGGATTTGTGTTGCACAACTTAATGATGATATAGGTATCGCTTTTGCAAGAAATGTCGGAATTAAATATTCAAATGGTGAGTATGTTGCTTTTTTAGATTCAGATATGCAGCCAAATCCCGGCTGGGTAGATGCAATTTACAAACAGTTTAAAAATCCCAAAACAATGGTCACACGAGGACAAGTCATAGGCACTAACGACATTTCTCAAAATGTAGAGATTGGAAGCTATCCAACGATTTGCAAAACCGCCAATAACTGCGTATTTAGAAAATCTGTGCTTCTGAAAATGAATGGTTTTTATGAAAATCTATTCGCACTCGAAGGATTAGAACTTTCATTTCGGATATGCAAACTCACAAACGACCTCATTGACATTATCAGATTTGAGCCGGGAATGCTGGTTCGATTTGAGGATAACAGCACCGAGCAGCAGCGAATCATCCAAAAAATTCGAAATGAGCATATGTTCATTGTGATATGGAGAAGGGAACCTGATATTTTAGGATATGTTGAATTTTACTGCAGCCAGGACCCGGCCACACGAGAGCAGTATGAAAGTGACTATCTCAAAATTGTAGCAATTGCAATTTTCCTCCAAAAAGGCCATCCAGAAATGGCAATGGAATGGGCTCAAAAAGCAGTAGCACTTTATCCGGAAAAGATAAAAGGACGTTACATTCTCGGTTCTTACTATTTCGAAAAAGGGCAATACGATAAGACAATCACGATGCTCGAGCCGGTATTCGTAACTCAGCTTGAAAATATGGGTAAACCAGACGAGTCCCAATTGGAAATTGAACGGCAGGTCATAAATGCGGATTGCTGCCTAAGTGCCGGCACAATGCTTGCTAAATGCTATATGAAAGCAGGTCAGCTTGATAAATTGAAAAAGGTATATACGCTTTTATTGGAAAACCAGCATTTGACAATTCCAACAGAACAAAGAACAAACATTCAAATGTTAGTTGATAAGCTGAAAAACTTTAATTTACAGCAAATAACTGCTGTTTCGAGTCCTTCACTAAATTCTGCATCCTTTTCAAATGAAGCTGATAAAGTAAAAGGCAAATACCTGGTTTCAGCGATTGTTTCAACCTATAACTCTGAAGAATATTTCCGCGGCTGTCTCGAAGACTTGGAAAATCAGACAATAGCCGACCAATTGGAAATTATTATAATCAACAGCGGCTCCGAGCAAAATGAAGAATCAATTGTAAAAGAATATCAAGCAAGATTTGACAATATTGTTTATTTAAAGACTCAGAGAGAAGGCTTATATTGCGCATGGAATCGTGCTGTAAAAGCAGCGAGGGGACAATTTTTGACAAATGCCAATACAGACGACAGGCACCGTAAAGATGCCTTCGAAATTTTAGCAAACGAATTGCTTAATAATTCTGACGCCGCACTTGTTTATGGTGATCAGATAATTACCGATACACCAAATCCGTCTTTTGATAGTCATCATCGTATTGAATTAGCCAAAAGGCCCGAGTTTAGCAAAGAACGATTGCTTTTCGGCTGCTGTGTCGGTTCGCAGCCGATGTGGCGCAAATCACTTCACGATGAATTAGGTTATTTTGATGAGATGCTTACCTGTGCCGGCGACTGGGACTTTTGGCTTAGAGCGGCCCAAAAATATAATTTTAAGCATGTCCCCGAAACTCTTGGATTATTTTACCATAATGAAATGGGTATCGAACACGGCCGTAAGATTCACAGCTTATATGAAAGATATATCGTGGGCAAAAGGTATGGTAATCCCTATATATCGGTTGTTCAGCAATATCAAAGTCCCGGCAATCCTTTGGTGTCGGTCGTGATGACGGCATATAATGCCGCGGATTATATCGCAAGCGCAATTGAAAGTGTTTTGATACAAAATTACAGAAATTTCGAACTTGTCGTTGTAGATGACGGCTCAACGGACAATACAGCTGATATCGTAAATCGTTTTAAAAATGAACCCGTTAAATATTACTACAAGAAAAATGGAGGTGTTGCATCGTCACGTAATTTAGGACTGCAAAACTCCAGTGGTAGTTTCATAGTCATGCTCGATAGCGATGATATGCTGACAACTGATTATATCGCAAGTCACTTGCATTTTGTTGAGCAGCATCCCGATGCAGATATGATTTACTGCGATGATATGCTTATTGATCAGAATGACAAACCGATTCGAATCATCAAGAGACCTGAATACGTGGATAATAAGCAATTTATATCAGATATATTCCGCTGCGGTTTTCCGGTAGTGCATTTCAAAACCTTCATCAAAAGAGCTGTTTTTGATAAGATCGGGCTTTATGATGAAGAACTTATTGTAGGCGAAGATTATGAGATGATAAGACGCTTTGCAAAAGAGAACCTTAAGATGGTTCATTTGCCCGCAGCGCTATACCTTAGACGGGTTATGAATGGAAGCCTTTCGAGAAGTTTCACCGCCGATAAAGCTAAAAGTCACTTTACAGTTATTGACAGAATCTCAAAAACATTTACCGCCGAGCAGTTATTCCCTGAAATTAAATGGAGCACGCTGGAACCTAATGAAAAATCGATATTAGAAAAATGCAAAAAAGCGCTCGCTTATGTTGGAATTGGAGAGGAGTATATTAAATCAAATGCACCTGATTATTCTGCCGCGGCCTTTGATTTGGCATGTTCACAATTAGAAGAATGCTGCAAAATTGAACCTGGTAATCAGCAGGTCAGAAGTTTGAGAGAGAAGTGTCTTTCTATTCGTGAAAAACATCGCTCATCACGCAATAGCGGGATTTATCAAACTGTATAGATGAATTAATAAAATACTAATGATGAGACCATTTTGAACGATAATAAATTTGACGGACTCGCCTGAAAGCTGCGGCAAGGGTATGCCCTATAATATCTTTATAATATATAGAAAGTGAGCAAAAATGAGCACTTTAACTTTTCCAGGTCTTTCAACCGGCATTGATACCAGCACTATCATTGCACAATTGATAGCTATCGAGGGCCGAACACGAGACATGTATCAGGCTCGTTTAAACGCCTATGAGGATAAAAAAGATGCTCTCGGTTCCCTCGAGACAAAACTTAATACGATGCTCACAAATGCCCGTGCAATTTCTGATGCTGATGTTCTTCGTGCCTTCACAGTTTCCTCCAGCGATGAAGATAAAGTTACTGCGGATGCTACCAACGATGCCTCAGAAGGAAATCATACGGTTGTAGTAAATCAGTTAGCTACCTCTGACCGCTGGGTTCATACGACCGGTTTTGAATATATTGAGGATTATGTAGGCGCAGGCAATTTCATTTATTCATACGATGGAAAGCAAGCTGTTGTCACCACTACAGCAACGACTACTCTTGAAGACCTTGTCGGCTTGATAAATAATGATGCGGATAATCCGGGTATTTCCGCATCTTTGCTTTATTATGGCAATGCCTATCATCTGGTTTTAAACGGCACAGATGCCGGTTCAGATTATGCAATTTCAGTTAATTCCAGCAGCAGCGAGGTCTGGCAGGCAGGCACCTCCTTAACCGCCAATGGCGACAATGCATCTTTGAGCACTTTGATTACTAATCTTGATCAGTTTGGCGCCAATCCTTTGTCTGGCGGCGAAACCATTGTAATAAACGGAAATGACCACAACGGCAATGCATTGTCTCCAGTGACAATTAATCTTACTTCCAATACAAAGGTCAGCCATATCGTCGATGCAATTGAACAGGCCTTCGACGGCAATGTAAAAGCAACATTCGAAAATGGAAAGATTGATGTAACAGATAAAATTTCAGGCGCAAGTCAAATGACGATATCACTAGCTTATAATGCTAATGGTTCTTCCGCGACTCTTACAATGCCGGTTATGGCTGTTTCTTCAGAAGGAGCCTCTTCAGCGGCTACCCTGGCTGGATTTGGTGCAGATGATTTTACCAGGACACAGATCGCTCAGGATTCCAAAATTAAGATAGATGGATTCCCATCAGGGACAGCCGTTTCAGAAGTTCAGCAAATTAGCCATACACCACGGGCAACAAGCGGCACATATACCCTTAGTTATAATGGATATACGACATCAGTTCTCAATTACAATGCCGGTATTGCTGCTATTCAGGCTGCTCTTGATGCACTGCCGTCAGTTCAGTCGGGCGATATTACTGTAAGCGGTGTAAGCTTGAATAATAATGGAAATCTGACTTTTACATTTAAAAACACTCTTGGCGATGTCAGCGGGTTGCTTATTGATTCTTCAGGATTAAGCGGTTCACTTTCAGTCACGGAACAAACTAAAGGTGTG
>Ga0105091_10000140_pt1 | contig 26137 bp, 38 predicted proteins | sample PPLLak1March2015_FD_87022 | JGI IMG/M metagenome (GOLD analysis project Ga0105091, IMG submission 87022) | Freshwater sediment microbial communities from Prairie Pothole Lake near Jamestown, North Dakota, USA - PPLs Lake P7 Core (1) Depth... | ecosystem: Environmental > Aquatic > Freshwater >... | reverse complement strand
CTGCAGGGTGTAAAAATTAATGATAAACACATTGAAGTAATAGTCCGGCAGATGCTGCAGAAGGTGAAAATAGTTTCTCCGGGTGATACCAGATTTCTTGAAGAAGATATGGTAGACAGGAATGAATTCATCGAGGAAAACAGCAAGGTAATGTCGATGGTTTACATTGAAGATAAAGGTGAATCTAAATTCAAAGACGGGCAGCTCATTGCAAAAAGCAAGCTGAGAGAAATTAATCTCGATTTGAAGAAAAAGAGCAAAAAGGCTATAACTGCGCGGGACGGTTACCCTGCAACTTTTGAACATGTCCTCCTTGGAATTACGCAGGCTGCTCTTTCAACGGAAAGCTTTATCTCTGCAGCTTCTTTCCAGGAAACAACAAAAGTATTAACTAATGCTGCAACTGAAGCAAAAGTAGATTATTTGCTCGGATTAAAAGAAAATGTTGTAATGGGTCATCTAATCCCTGCCGGGACCGGTTTGAAAAAGTACAAAAATATTATGCTGAAATCGGAAATAGCAGTGCCTGAAGTAAAAGAAGAGGAAAAAATCCAGGCAAGCTGATAATATTTATAATTCGGCTCTTACATCTATATTGAGCTGAATTTAATTATCTGTTATATCCTCTTTTCTTGACTAATTTTCGAGTAACCTATATATTAGAAGTCTTAATTTTTTTTGATTTTACAATTTTTTGGAGATTTAGTGCCCACAATTAATCAGCTGGTTCGTAAAGGCAGAATACAAATATTCGGAAAGAATAAAGCTCCCGCTCTCGATGCATGTCCCCAAAAAAGAGGAGTGTGTACGAGAGTGTATACCACAACACCTAAAAAGCCGAACTCCGCCTTGAGGAAAGTTGCAAGAGTAAGACTCACTAACAATATTGAAGTAACGGCTTACATTCCTGGAGAAGGGCACAATCTTCAGGAACACTCAATTGTTCTTATTAGAGGAGGAAGAGTTAAAGATCTTCCAGGAGTCAGGTATCATATCATACGAGGAACTCTGGATACAAGCGGTGTTGAAGACAGAAAAAAAGGCAGATCCAAGTATGGAGCAAAAAAACCGAAGGCTAAATAGAAATGAGAAAAAAAAGAGCAGAAAAAAGATTTATAAAATCCGATCCAAAATTTAATGATGTTATTGTAGCAAAGTTCATTAATTCAATTATGTTCGAAGGTAAAAAAGCTACTGCAAGAAAAATTGTATATGATGCCTTGGAGATAATAGAGAATAGAACTAAGAAGGAAGGTCTTTCGGTTTTCAAGCAGGCAATTTCAAATGTACAGCCGCTTATTGAAGTTAGAAGCCGCAGAGTCGGCGGTGCTACATATCAGGTTCCGACTGAAGTAAGACCTGAAAGAAGAATTGCCCTGGCAATGCGCTGGCTGAGAAATTATTCCAGAGTCAGAAATGAAAAATCAATGGCTTTAAAACTGGCTTCTGAACTCATAGCTGCTTCAAACGGTGAAGGCTCATCAGTTAAGAAGAAAGACGATACTCATAAAATGGCAGAAGCTAATAAAGCTTTCGCACATTTTAAATGGTGATGAATTACAAAAGAAAGATTAGGTGAAGAAAATCAGATGGATGATAAATTATCAATAGATAGAGTTAGAAATATAGGAATTATGGCTCATATAGATGCCGGTAAAACTACTACTACCGAACGTATTCTTTTTTATACCGGTAAAACACACCGGCTTGGAGAAGTGCACGACGGTGCAGCAACCATGGACTGGATGGAGCAGGAAAAGGAACGCGGAATTACAATTACAAGTGCGGCAACTACCTGCTTTTGGAGTGATCATCAAATCAATATAATCGATACACCCGGTCATGTTGATTTTACTGTTGAGGTGGAAAGATCGCTTAGAGTCCTGGACGGAGCAGTTGCACTTTTTTGTGCCGTAGGCGGTGTTGAACCGCAGTCGGAAACTGTATGGAGACAAGCAGATAAATACCGTGTGCCCAGGATAGCTTTTATTAATAAAATGGACAGGACAGGCGCCGATTTTTATAATGCTATTCAGATGATGAAGGATAGATTAGCCGCAAATGCAGTCCCTATTAATTTACCGATCGGTGAAGGCGATATGTTTTCCGGTGTGATTGATTTGATTTCATTTAAAGCACACATGTATCATGAGGAAACTCTGGGAGCTACTTATGATGAGATGAGCATTCCAAAAGATCTGGTTGAAATTGCTAATAAATATAGGACCCAGATGCTTGAGGCTGTTTCCGATATTGATGATACATTACTTGAAAAATATTTAAATGGCAAAGAGATAACATCGGAAGAAATTAAAAGAGTTCTGCGCAAAGCAACTATTGAGCTGAAGATAATCCCTGTACTTTGCGGTTCGGCATTTAAAAATAAAGGTGTTCAAAAACTGCTGGATGCCGTTATCGATTTTTTACCGTCTCCTTTGGATTTTAAAGAAATTGAAGCGCATCATATCGGTATTAATGATATTGTTAAAAGAAGAATTGATCCCGATGAAGAATTTGTTGCCTTGGCATTTAAGATAATGAATGATGCATATGTAGGAAAATTAACATTCTTCAGGGTTTATTCGGGAACGCTTACCGCCGGCTCATATATTTTTAATGCGGTCAGCGGAAAGAAGGAACGCATAAGCAGGCTTCTTCAAATGCATGCTAATCACCGCGAAGAAATAAGCGAAGTAAGAGCCGGGGATATTGCAGCTGCAGTAGGATTAAAATTTACTAAAACCGGCGATACTCTCTGCGGCAAAGATGATCCCATTGTCCTGGAGAAAATTATTTTTCCTGAACCTGTTATTCAGATTGCCATTGAACCGAAGACAAAAGCTGATCAGGATAAGTTAGGAAATGCTTTAAATAAACTCTCAGATGAAGATCCTACATTCAGAGTCAATATTGATGAAGAAACCGGGCAGACTCTTATAAGCGGCATGGGTGAGCTTCATCTTGAAATTCTTGTGGACAGAATGAAAAGAGAGTTTAATGTGGAAGCCAATATAGGCAAGCCTCAAGTGGCTTACAGGGAAACAATAACACAAGCTGTAAATAGTGAAGGAAAGTTTATTAAACAATCAGGCGGACGCGGAAAATACGGTCACGTATGGATTGAGTTGAGCCCCAATGAATCTGGGAAAGGTTATGAATTTATAAATGCAATCGTCGGAGGAGTGATTCCGAAAGAATATATTACTCCTGTTTCCGCAGGCATTCAGGAAGCAATGAGAAACGGTGTCATTGCAGGATTTCCTGTTGTTGATATTAAAGCAAAACTTTACGACGGTTCTTATCATGATGTTGATTCCGATGAAATTTCTTTTAAAGTAGCCGGTTCAATTGCATTTAGAGAAGGCGCAAAGAAGGGAAGACCTATTCTCCTGGAGCCAATTATGGATGTTGAAGTTGTAACACCTGAAGAATATTTAGGTGATGTAATGGGAGACCTTAATTCCAGGAGGGGCAAGATTGAAGGATTCTCTGCACGTAAAGATGCGCAGGTAATTAAAGCTGTTGTGCCGCTTTCAGAAATGTTCGGGTATGCTACCATATTAAGATCGATGACTCAGGGCCGTGCAATATATACTATGCAGTTTTCGCGCTACTCCGAAGTGCCGAAATCCATTGCTGATGAAATTGCTGAAAAATCTTTTGGTAAAAAAAGCATGTCAGCAGCATAACATAGAATCACATTAATAAATAAATGAAAATAAATTAAAGGAGATTTAGATGGCAAAAGAAAAATTTGACAGGAGCAAACCTCACGTTAATGTAGGTACCATAGGCCATGTTGATCATGGCAAAACAACATTAACTGCTGCCATCACTATGGCTCTTAATAAAAAAGGTCTCTCTGAAATAAGAACTTTTGATAGTATAGATAATGCCCCTGAGGAAAGAGAAAGAGGAATTACCATTGCCACTGCACATGTTGAGTACTCAACCGAAAAAAGACATTATGCACATGTGGACTGCCCCGGTCACGCTGACTACGTAAAGAATATGATAACCGGTGCTGCACAGATGGATGGAGCTATACTGGTAGTAGCTGCAACTGACGGACCTATGCCCCAAACAAGAGAACACGTTCTTCTCGCCCGTCAGGTTGGCGTTCCTAGAATAGTGGTGTTCATGAATAAAGTGGATATGGTCGATGATCCGGAATTGCTTGAACTTGTTGAAGTAGAATTAAGGGATCTTTTAAATTATTATGAATTTCCAGGCAATGAAATCCCGATAATCAGAGGTTCCGCATTAAAAGCGTTGGAAGCAGCTGCAAGTACAACTACAAAAGCTGATGATCCCCGTTTAACTTGTATTTGGGAATTAATGGATGCTGTAGACAGTTATATTCCTATTCCTAAAAGAGATACCGATAAACCGTTCTTAATGCCGGTGGAAGATGTATTCTCAATTACCGGTCGCGGAACAGTAGCTACCGGAAGAGTCGAAAGAGGCCAGATTAAATTAGGAGAAGAGATTGAGCTTATTGGATTCGGAATGCATAAAAAAACAATTGTTACAGGTATCGAGATGTTTAGGAAAGAGCTTGATTCTGCAATTGCCGGAGATAATGCAGGAATTCTCTTAAGAGGTATCGATAAAAATGAAATCGAACGAGGAATGGTTCTGGCAAAAACCGGATCGATTACGCCTCACAAGAAATTTGAAGGTGAAGTCTATATCCTTTCAAAAGAAGAAGGCGGCCGCCATACACCGTTTTTTAACGGGTACAGACCGCAGTTTTATTTCAGAACTACCGACGTAACCGGAGTTGCTTCACTTCCCGAAGGAACCGAAATGGTTATGCCGGGTGATAAAGTAAAATTAAGTATCGAGCTGATCGGCGATATAGCAATGGAAGAAGGATTAAGATTTGCTATCCGTGAAGGCGGCAGAACCGTTGGTGCCGGTCTGGTAACAAAAATTATCCAATGATGAATGTTTGTCCGGCAGTTGCTGGAAAAGAAGGGAGTCTTAAGCTCCCTTTTTTATGCATCATTTTGGATTCGGATCAATATTAAGTTTTTAAGGAGTTTTAAAAAGTGCCAGGTCAAAAAATTAGGATTAAGTTGAAATCGTACGATCATATTCTGATCGACAAATCAACTGAAAAAATAATCAAAACTGTCAGATCGACTGGAGCCGTAGTATCAGGACCGATTCCCCTGCCTACCAAAAGGACAGTTTACACTGTGCTCCGTTCGCCTCATGTTGATAAAAAATCCCGCGAACAGTTTGAGACCAGAGCGCATAAAAGAATTATTGATATTCATAATTCTAATAATAAAACTGTGGATTCATTAAGTAAATTGGATATCCCGGCAGGGGTAGATATTGAAATTAAGTTGTAAGAAATTTTGGAGCTAAAATGCCTGGTCTAATCGGAAAAAAAATAGGAATGTCAAACATTTTTGATGCAAACGGTGAACTTGTGCCTGTGACAGTTATTGAAGCCGGGCCATGCAGGGTTGTTTCAATAAGAACAAAAGAAAAAAACGGCTACGAAGCCCTCCAGCTTAGTTTTGGTTTAAGAAAAGAAAAAAATATCAGTAAACCTGTAATCGGACAATATAAAAAATCCGGATTGCCTCCGGCCCTTGCTTTAAATGAATTTAAATTCCCTGCAGATTCTAATTACAAAGTGGGCGATGAGATAAAAATAGATTTATTCCAGGAAGGTGAAAAAATTAAGGTGAGAGGGAAGAGCAAAGGAAAAGGTTTTCAGGGTGTTGTTAGGAGACATAATTTTGGCGGAATTGGAATGGTGACTCACGGTCAAAGCGACAGAGTAAGGGCTCCTGGTTCTATTGGTGCAAGCTCCCATCCTTCGCGTGTTTTCAAAGGCCAAAAAATGGCAGGCAGGTTAGGATATGAAAATGTTACTATATCGAATCTGAAAGTTGTGAAAATAGTTCCCGAACAAAATTTATTAATGGTTAAGGGTGCAGTGCCCGGATCAATTAATTCTATTGTTGAATTAATTAAAAAATAGATTAAAGAATTCAAACATGAAACTAGATATATATAAAACCGACGGTTCCGTTTCCGGTGAAAAGATAGATTTATCGGAAGATATTTTCGCTGTTGAACCGAATGATCATGCAATATACCTTACTGTAAAATCATACCTGGCTAATCAAAGGCAAGGTACTCATAAAGCCAAGGAAAGAGGCGAGGTCAGGGGCGGCGGGAAGAAACCCTGGAAGCAGAAGGGAAGAGGCGGAGCACGTGCAGGTACAATCCGGTCTCCTCTATGGGTCGGCGGAGGTACTATCTTCGGACCGCGTCCGAGAAACTATAGGCAGGATTTGCCTAAAAAGGTTAAACGCCTTGCGCGTAAATCGGCCCTTAGCTACAAGGTTAAAGACGATCAATTAATGGTAGTTGAAGATTTTAAATTCGATCAGCCGAAAACCAAGGAATTAGTGAATCTGTTGAAAGCTTTGAAAGTAGACAGTAAGAAGGTACTCCTCCTTACAGGTGAAGCAGATAAAGCAGTATATAAATCCGGAAGGAATATTCCCAAAGTTAAGATTTTAGAAGCAGGCAAAGCTTCTGCATACGATATCTTAAATAACCAGGTATTGCTTTTACAGAAAACCGCGGTGGATGTTCTTTCAAAATCATTTGAAACTAGCGTACAGGAATAAGCTGATGCATGAAATTTTAATAAAACCTCTGATTACTGAAAAGATGACTAACCTGAGCGCTGATACCGGGAAATACGGATTCATCGTAAACCCGCAGTCCAATAAAATTGAAATAGCGAAAGCAGTTGAAAAAAAATTCAACGTGCATGTGGTAAGCGTAAGAACGATAAATCATCCCGGCAAGACTAAAACTCAGTTTAGAAAGAGCGGGAGATTTACAGGCAAAACGCCGAAATTTAAAAAAGCAATAATCACCTTAAAAGAAGGTGAAAAAATTGAATTATTCGAGCAAGTATAGCTGACGTAAACAGGAATTTTAAATGGCAATAATAAAATTAAAACCGATTACACCCGGAACCAGATTCAGGACAAATTATTCTTTTGAAGAATTGACAAAAGATAAGCCGGAAAAATCTTTAACGGCTTCATTAAAAAAATCGGGCGGTAGAAATAATCTCGGCAGAGTAACCTCGCGGCATAGAGGCGGAGGCCATAAAAGAAGATACAGGATAATTGATTTTAAAAGATTAAAACACGGCGTGCCGGCAATCGTAGTTTCAATTGAATATGATCCGAACCGTACTTCAAGGATTGCTCTTCTGCAGTATGCTGACGGAGAAAAAAAATATATCATTTCACCCGACAGATTAAAGGTGAATGATAAAATAGTTTCAGGCCCCGGGAGTGAAATTAGCATCGGCAATACGCTGCCTTTAAAAGAAATGCCTCTTGGAAGCTTTCTTCATAATGTTGAATTAAAGCCGGGTAAAGGGGGGCAGCTTGGAAGAAGCGCCGGATCATCTCTTCAGCTGCTGGCTAAAGAAGGAGATTATGCCCAGCTGAAAATGCCCTCAGGCGAAATCAGAATGGTAAGACTTGAATGCCTTGCAACCTATGGTACAGTGGGTAATATTGAGCATGAAAATATAAGCTATGGAAAAGCCGGCAGAAGCAGGTGGCTCGGAAAGCGGCCTCATGTACGCGGAGTGGCAATGAACCCTGTCGATCATCCAATGGGGGGCGGAGAAGGTAAAACTTCAGGCGGCGGTCATCCTGTTTCTCCATGGGGGCAGAAATCCAAAGGCTTAAAAACGAGGAAACATAAAAAAGCCTCAAATAACCTGATTATCAAACGTCATAAGTAAGTGAGTTAAATATGCCCAGATCAGTAAAAAAGGGACCATTTATCGATTTGAAGCTGATGAAGAAAATCAATCAGCTTAATGAGACAAACCAGAAAAGAATTATAAAAACATGGTCGCGTACTTCTACAATTGCGCCTGATTTCGTCGGGCATACAATTGCAGTCCATAATGGAAATAAAATGATACCGGTATACATTACCGAAAATATGGTCGGACATAAGCTTGGCGAATTTGCACCTACTCGAATTTTTCGGGCTCATCCGGGAACTAAGGCTGAAAAAGCAACTAAGCCGACAGCATAAGATTATTTTTGAAGGAATTTAAATAATGGAAGCTAGAGCAGTAACAAGATTTATCGGTTCATCTCCCAGAAAAATGAGGCTGGTTATTGATTTAATCCGCGGTGAATCCGTCGATAAGGCAATGGAAATTCTGCACTTTCAGCCCAAACATGCAGCAAAAAGTGCAGAGAAAACATTGAGATCGGCCATTTCGAATTTTATGATATTAAGCGAAAATGCCGAAGGAGAAAGGAAAAGATACGAACCGTCAGATTTATTTATTAGTAAAGCATTTGTTAATCAGGGACCGACCCTTAAGAGAATTTCACCGGCACCCATGGGCCGCGCGTATAGAATAAGAAAAAGATCCTGTCATGTAACAATTATTGTAGCAACAAAGAATTAGGAGAAATTTTGGGACAAAAAACAAACCCTGTCGGATTAAGAGTTGGAATCATCAGAGGATGGGATTCCAACTGGTATGAAAATAAAAGCTATGCTCTGAAAATAAAGGAAGATGAGAGATTAAGATCGTATATAAGAAACCGCTTAAGGAAAGCCGGCATATCAAGAATTGTTATTGACAGGACTTCTAAAAATGTAATTCTGACCATTCATACATCGCGACCGGGTGTTGTTATCGGAAAAAGCGGAAAAGAAATTACTCAGCTTGAACAGGAATTAAAACAGGTTACGGATAAAGAAGTAAAAGTTCAGATCTCCGAAATAAAAAGACCTGAGCTGGATGCTTATCTTGTTGTTGAAAATATTGCAAGCCAGATTGAAGGAAGAGTCTCTTTCCGCCGGGCCATGAAAATGGCAATTACTTCGGCAATGAGAATGGGATCTGAAGGAATAAGAATTATGTGCGCAGGAAGACTCGGCGGTGCTGAAATGGCAAGAACCGAACAATATAAGGAAGGAAGAATTCCTCTTCATACCTTGAGAGCCGATATTGATTATAGTTCCGGAAGAGCTGAAACTATTTACGGTGCAATCGGAATTAAAGTTTGGATTTGCCGCGGTGAAATTTTAGGTAAAAGAGTCACGGAATAAAAATTTAAAGATTGCCCGCACGGCGGGATCCCGTTTTTTTGCGGGAAAAGATTAAAAGATTAAAAAATTAAAAGATCAAAGAGAGTTAATAGGAGTTTAAATCATGTTAATGCCGAAAAGAGTAAAATTCAGAAAAGCCCAGCGCGGAAGAATGAAGGGGAAGGCAAAGCGGGGCAGTTCCATTGCATTCGGGGATTTCGGCCTTAAAGCGCTTGAACCGCATTGGATTACCAGCCGGCAGATCGAAGCATGCAGGGTTGCATTATCAAGAAAAATGAAAAGAGACGGCAAAGTATGGATTAGGATCTTTCCCGATAAGCCTGTTTCGAAAAAACCTTTGGAAACCAGAATGGGAAAAGGAAAAGGTGCACCTGAATTCTGGGTCGTAGTTATTAAACCGGGCAGAATTTTGTTTGAAGTCGGCGGCGTTTCCAAAGAAATTGCTCATGAAGCTTTGGGCTTATGTTCGTATAAGCTGCCGATTAAAACTAAAGTGGTTGCAAGACCTGATTACGAATAATCATTAAAGGAAATTGAATGAAAATTCATGATATAAGAGAAATGAAAACCGAGGAGCTGAAGCACCAGCTCGATGAAGAACAAAAAAACCTCATCGATTTGCGTTTTCAGAATCAGCTTAAACAGCTTACGAATACATCCAAATTGAAACTTGTAAAAAAAGATGTAGCTAGAATTAAGACTGTTTTGCGGGAAAGGGAGCTGACTGAACGGAAAGAAATGCGCCCGGAGAAAGGAGCTGCAAAATAAATATGGAACAGCGGCCCTTAAGAAAAACCCGAGTCGGTGTAGTTGTAAGTAATAAAATGCAGAAGACAATCTCTGTGGCTATTGAAAGAAGAGTACCTCATAAAATTTATAAAAAATATTTTAAGAAGACAACAAAGCTGATTGCACACGATGAAAAAAGCGAATGCCAGATTGGAGATAAGGTAAGAATTATGGAAACCCGCCCTCTCAGCGCAAGAAAGAGATGGCGCTTAATTGAAATTTTGGAAAAAGCTAAATAGGAGTTTTTTTAATAATGATTCAAGAAGAAACCAATCTAGTAGTTGCGGATAATTCGGGTGCAAAAAAGATCCGCTGCATACGAGTGCTCGGCGGGAGCGGAAGAAAATATGCAAGCCTCGGAGATTTGATCGTAGTGTCTGTAAAAACTGCTATTCCTAACGGAACGGTAAAAAAAGGGGAAGTCTCCCGTGCAGTAATTGTACGTACAAAAAAGGAAGTAAGAAGAAAAGATGGATCTTATATCAGATTCGATGAGAATGCGGCTGTATTGCTGAGCCCTCAGAATGAACCTAAAGGTACGCGTATTTTTGGGCCGGTTGCGAGGGAATTAAGAGAGAAGCAATTTATGAAAATAGTATCTCTTGCGCCGGAAGTATTATAAACGGAATAAATTATGAAAATCAGAAAAAACGATAATGTCATGGTGGTTACCGGAAATGATAGGGGGAAAACCGGTAAAGTGCTGAAAGTATTCCCCAAACAGATGCGGGTAATTGTGGAAGGGATAAATATGAGGAAAAGGCACACCAAAGCGAATCAGAAAAATCCCCAGGGCGGAATCCTTGAAAAAGAAATGCCTATTCAGGTTTCAAATGTTATGATACTTGATCCAAAATCTAATGAACCTTCTAGAATCGGTTCTCAGATTATTTTAGATGAAAAAACAGGAAAAAAGAAAAGAGCCCGCATAAGCAGGGCTAGCGGAGAAATGATTTAATTTTTAATAAAAACTATGGCTGAGAAAAAAACAAAAACACCGGCTGCAGAAAAACAGCCCCAGGCACCGAAAAAAGAGGCTAAGGGAAAACAAGAAAAGAAAGCCCCGGCTCAGGAACATAAACAGATTAAAATAAAAAACCGGCTCGGCGATTTTTATAAATCCGAAGTTATTCCGGAGCTGAAGAAAAAATTTAATTATAAAAGTATAATGCAGGTTCCGAAACTAGATAAGATCTCGGTTAATATGGGAGTCGGTGCGGCTGTTTCCGACCAGAAGATTCTTGAAGAAGCTGTAGCGGAGCTGGAAGCAATTACCGGACAAAAAGCAAGTATTAGGAAATCAAAGAAAGCAATTTCTAATTTTAAATTAAGAGCCGGAATGAATATAGGTGCAATGGTTACCCTGAGGCATGAAAAAATGTATGAGTTCCTGGATAGATTGATTAATGTTGCTCTTCCCAGAGTCAGGGACTTCCGCGGATTATCCGATAAATCTTTCGACGGCAGAGGCAACTATACTCTTGGAATTAAAGAGCAGATAATATTTCCGGAAATAAACGTGGATAAAATCGGAAGAATATTAGGAATGGATGTAACACTGGTAACTACTGCCGAATCCGATAATGAAGCCTATGAACTGCTCCAGTCCTTTGGAGTCCCATTCAGGAAAAAAGAAATTAAAAACGCATAACGAAGGAGATTAAATGGCTCGTTTAAGCTCGATTGCTCGGGAAGAAAAAAGAAGAAAACTTGTAGAAAAATATAAAAAGCTTCGCCAGGAACTTAAAGAGAAAGGTGATTATCAGGCATTGCAGAAATTACCCAAAGATTCATCTGCGGTAAGGCTGCATAACAGGTGCATGTTTACCGGAAGAGCCCGTGGTTATTATAGGAAGTTCGGTTTATCCAGGTTAGTTTTAAGGGAAATGGCTTTGAGGGGCGAAATCCCCGGATTAAAAAAATCAAGCTGGTAAAAGGAGTTTATTTATATGCCTGTAACAGATCCAATTTCAGATTTTTTAACAAGAATTAGAAATGCCTCTCGTGCGAAAAAAGTTTCGGTTGAAATTCCTTCATCAAACCTGAAAAAGAATTTAGCTGAAATCTTAAAGAAGCAGCAGTTTATTCATGACTATTCATTAGTTGAAGATAAGAAACAAAATATTTTAAAGATTTTTCTTAAATACTCTAAAGGGACTCCGGCGCTTAACGGATTAAAAAGAATAAGCACACCCGGATTAAGAGTCTACAAAAATGCCGATGAACTGCCCCGGGTATTAAACGGTCTAGGCATCGCCGTGGTTTCCACTTCAAAGGGACTGCTGACCGATAGGGAAGCAAGACGTGAAGCGGTCGGCGGTGAAATAGTTTGTTATATCTGGTAAAATTTAGGAGATTGAAAATTTGTCTAGAATAGGAAAAAAACCGGTCGTAATTCCAAAAGGAGTATCCGCTGTAAAAACTGATAATACTCTTAAATTAAAAGGACCCAAAGGTGAACTTGTAAAAAATTTTCATCCCAACCTTTCTATTGAAATTAAGGACAGCGAAATAATTATTAATAGATCCGACGACAGCAAAGAAAATAAAGCCCTCCATGGATTGACAAGAGCATTAATCCAAAATATGGTTTCTGGTGTAATTAAAGAATACCAGAAAACTCTTGATATAGTCGGTGTTGGTTATAAAGCGGAATTAAAGGGGAAAAATTTATTGATAAATATAGGATACTCTCATCCAATATATTTTATTCCGCCTGAGGGAGTTGTACTTCAAACTCCTACTGCCACCCAGATTATTGTTTCCGGTATTGATAAACAGCTGGTCGGATTGGTTGCTGCCAAAATAAGATCGCTTCGGGCGCCTGAGCCTTATAAAGGAAAAGGCATTAAATATTCTGATGAACATATTGTTAGAAAAGCAGGTAAAACTGCCGGCAAATAAAACCGCGGAGAAAAATTAAAATGATTAAAAGAAAAAATGCAACCGGCTCTCATGCTAAACAGAAAAATAAAAAAAGTATCGTTGGTTCTTCCGAAAAGCCGAGGTTGACTGTTTACAGGAGTCTTAATCATATATATGCCCAAATAATTGATGATTCATCCGGGAAAACTTTGGTATCAGGATCGACACTTTCAAAAGATATTTCCGAAGAGTTGAAAACACTGAAGGGCAAAATTGCCAAAAGCAAAGCAGTGGGCAGTTTAGTTGCAAAAAAAGCTTTAGATCAGAAGATTAAATCGGTAGTATTTGATCGGAACGGCTATCGATATCACGGCAGAGTTCAGGCTGTTGCCGATGGAGCCCGTGAGGGAGGATTAAAATTTTAAACTGCGGGACTCAGACATGCATTGCCGGGTCGTCTAACGGTAGGACTACGCCCTTTGGAGGCGTCTGCAGAGGTTCGAATCCTCTCCCGGCAGCATAGTGAATGAAGTAAGGAGTATGGAATTTGATTCATAATCTTACTCTTAATCTTGGATTGAAGAATTAATTAAGATAAATACATTATAAAAAATAAAAATTATGAAGCAAACAGAATCAGAAGGTTTAAAAGAAAAAGTCGTTCACATTAATCGCGTTGCAAAAGTTGTTAAAGGAGGACGGCGATTTAGCTTTAATGCTATTGTAGTAGTCGGCAACAGGAACGGAACAGTTGGAATCGGTCTAGGAAAAGCTAACGAAGTTACAGATGCTATTTCCAAGGGAATTGATGATGCAAAGAAAAATTTAATAAGTATAAAAGTGCATAAGGGAACAATTCCTCATGAAATTATCGGGAAATACGGTGCGGGAAAGGTTTTATTGAAACCGGCTTCTCCCGGAACCGGTCTAATCGCGGGTGGAGGTGTCCGTGCGGTGCTTGAAGCTGCCGGGATTCAGGATGTCCTTACGAAATCTCTCGGATCCAGCAATCCTCATAACCAGGTAAAAGCCACTTTAAATGCTCTTCTTAATATTGTTGATGCACGAAGAATGGCGGATAAAAGAGGTATGAATGTTAGCGAGCTTTTTACTGCTTAATAATAATTTAAATGAATATGGCAAAAATTAAAATAACTCAGACCAAAAGTATAATTGACAGACCTAAAGATCAGAAACTGACCATAGAATCATTGGGTTTGGGAAGACCTAATTGGACAAAAATTCATAATGATACTCCTCAGATCAGAGGAATGATTAATAAAGTGAAGCATTTGGTTGAAGTTGAACCAATTAAAACCGAGAAGAAAAAAGACAAGGCATCATAATGGACATTTTAAGCAACTTGAAATATGCAGAAGGTTCCAGGAAACAGCGTAAGCGTATAGGCAGAGGCGAAGGCTCAGGTCACGGAGGCACTTCCGCAAGAGGAATGAACGGGCAGCTTTCCCGTTCCGGCGCTAAAAAGAAAAGCTGGTTTGAAGGAGGCCAGATGCCTCTGCAGAGAAGAATACCCAAATTCGGTTTTACAAATAAATTTAAAAAATATTACCAAATAATTAATGTTGATGCGCTTCAAAAAATTGCCGATGGAAAAGAATTTAAAAAAGATATTATAAATGTGGATTTCTTAAAACGCAGCGGATTGATTTCAAACATTAAGCTGCCGGTTAAAGTTTTAGGGAACGGTGAACTGAAGGCTAAAGTTTCGGTTGAGGCAAATGCTTTCAGCCAGTCGGCAAAAGAAAAAATTGAAGCGGCAGGCGGCACAATTAAAAAAGTATAAAACGCGGCGGTAAATGGCTAGATTTACAGAAACTTTCAGAAACATTTTTAAAATTCATGAGTTGCGCCAAAGAATTATATATACTTTGGCATTACTTACAATTGTTCGGGTTGGTACACACATTACTCTGCCGGGAATTGATTCGGTTCTTCTCGCGGAAGCAATGAAGAATCAGACTACGGACAATTTATTCGGGCTGTACGATCTTTTTGCAGGCGGTGCGTTTTCCAATGCTGCTATCCTGGCACTCGGAATAATGCCGTATATTTCTGCTTCAATTATACTTCAGCTTCTTGGAGCAGTTGTCCCTTATTTCCAAAAGCTTCAGCAGGAAGGTGAAGAAGGCCGGAAGAAAATAACGCAGTTAACACGCTATGGTACAGTCCTTATTTCTGCAATGCAGGCCTGGGGCGTGACAATAAAACTTTATAATACTCAATACCAGGGTCAGCCGATTATTCCTCCTTCGATCCAGGGATTTGCGTGGACATTATCAACAATTATTATCCTGACTGCCGGAACTATTTTTATGATGTGGCTCGGTGAGCAGATTACGGATAAAGGAATCGGAAATGGAATATCATTAATTATTTTTATAGGAATTATTAATAGGTTCCCTTTTGCAATTCAGGATGAAATTAACCTGCTTATGGTCGGTACTAGGAACTTGATTATTGAAATTGTAATTATCACGCTTATGTTATTTATTATTGCCGGTGTAGTTTTAGTTACACAGGGTACTAGAAGAATTCCGGTGCAATATGCGAAACGGGTAGTCGGAAGAAAAGTGTACGGCGGTGTTACTCAATACATTCCGCTTCGTGTAAACACAGCCGGAGTTATGCCGATTATTTTTGCTCAATCGATAATGTTTATTCCGAATACTGTTTTATCTTTTTTCCCTAATAATGAATTTCTTCAGGGAGTCGCCGGATATTTTCACTACCAATCGGCAGTTTATTCAGTCATATATGCGCTGATGATTGTGTTCTTTACATATTTTTACACTGCAATAGCTTTTAATCCAAAAGATGTTGCGGATAATATGAAGAAACAGGGCGGATTTATCCCCGGCATTCGTCCGGGTAAACAGACATCCGAATTTATTGATAATATATTGACAAAAATTACTCTGCCAGGTTCATTTTTCCTGGCAATAATTGCGATTCTTCCAGCCTTTGTTTCTGCCTGGGGGGTTTCAGGACAGTTTGCTCAGTTTTTCGGCGGTACCAGTCTGCTTATTATTGTCGGAGTTGCTCTTGATACACTTCAGCAGATTGAGTCTCATTTATTGATGAGACATTATGACGGCTTTATGAAATCCGGAAAACTTAAAAGCAGAAGATATTAGTGATTTATATTAAGACACAAAAGGATATCGATTTTATAAAAGAAAGCTGCAGAATTGTCGCTGAAACCCTGCAGCTTCTGAAGAAAAATATTAAACCCGGAGTTGCAACAAAGGAACTAGATCAAATAGCGGAAGATTATATTAAAAGCAACAATGCAATGGCAGCATTCAAAGGGTATTCTCAAGGCGGTGCTTTTAATTACCCCGCTGCAATCTGCACTTCTATAGATAATGAGGTTGTTCATGGAATTCCCGGCAGCAGGGAATTAAAAGATGGTGAAATTGTATCACTTGATGTAGGTGTTGTAAAAAACGGGTATTTCGGTGACGGTGCAATTTCTGTCGGAGTAGGCACTGTTTCTGCCGATAAGAAAAAATTAATGGATGTAACGGAAAAATCATTGTACCTGGGAATTGAAGAAGCAAAAGTAAACAGCAGGCTCCATGACATTTCCGCTGCAATACAGAATTATGTTGAATCATACGGCTTCTCCATAGTCCGCGACCTCTGTGGTCATGGAGTAGGCAAATTTTTGCATGAGGATCCTTCTATTCCTAATTACGGTAAAAAAGGAACCGGAGCAAAATTAAAGAAAGGAATGACCCTGGCTATTGAACCGATGGTTAACATGGGAGAGTTTGGTGTTAAAACAGGTGCTGATGGATGGACGGTGGTAACAGCTGACGGTTTGCCATCTGCCCATTTTGAACATACGGTGTTAATCTCAAACGGAAATCCTGAAATTTTAACGGTTACTTAATGGCTAAACAGGGACCTATAAAAGTAGACGGAATTGTAACAGATACATTACCCAATGCGCATTTTAAAGTGAAATTAGATAATGGTCATGAAATACTTGCCCATATTTCCGGTAAAATGAGAATGCATTTTATAAAGATTCTGGTAGGTGATAAAGTATCGGTGGAATTATCTCCGTACGATTTATCAAAGGGAAGAATTACATACAGGTATAAATAAATATCCGGTGAATCCGGGTTTAGGAGAAAAAATGAAAGTCAGGGCTTCGGTTAAAAAAATATGTGAGAATTGCAAAATTATTAAGCGAAAAGGTCAGGTAAGAGTAATTTGCAAAAATCCAAAACACAAACAACGTCAAGGTTAATTAGTAAAGGAGAAACCAGTTGGCACGTATAGCGGGTGTGGATCTGCCCAAAAATAAAAGAGTTTTATTCGGCCTGCAGTATATCTTTGGAATCGGAAAAACTTCTGCAGCGGAAATTTTAGAAAAAGCTAAAGTGGATCCGTCAAAAAAGGTCTCTGATCTTATTGAGGATGAAGTTGCCCAGATAAGAAGCGTAATGACTGCTGAATATAAAGTTGAAGGTGCGCTTCGTTCGGAAGTGCAGCAGAACATTAAAAGATTAATGGATATCGGTTCCTACAGAGGCTTAAGACACAGAAGAGGATTACCGGTGAGAGGTCAGAGAACAAGAACAAATTCCCGGACCCGTAAAGGTAAAAGAAAAACTGTTGCCGGCAAGAAGAAAACCCCGACTAAGAAATAATATTAATTTGAATTTAATTTGATATAGGAGGATCGTCGTTTGGCTAAAGTTGTAAAAAAAGCAAAAAAGAAAACTCTGGTCGATGCTAACGGAATTGCTCATATAAAAGCAACCTTTAATAACGTTATTGTAACCATTACCGATATTTACGGAAATACAATTGCCTGGTCATCTGCCGGCAAGAACGGCTTTAAGGGATCCAGGAAAAACACTCCGTTTGCTGCACAAACATCTGCTGAAGCTTCTGCTAAAGAAGCTTATGAGCTCGGTTTGAGAAGAGTCGACGTTTTTGTAAAAGGACCGGGTTCAGGGAGAGAAGCTGCAATCAGAGCCCTGAATACTGCCGGGCTGGAAATTAATTCAATTAAAGATGTTACACCTATTCCTCATAACGGATGCAGACCGCCTAAGAGGAGAAGGGTTTAATTGGGAGTATATTAAATGGCAAGATATAAAGATTCAGTTTGCAAATTATGCAGAAGAGAAAGACAGAAATTATATTTGAAGGGACAAAAGTGTTACACCGATAAATGTCCTGTTGAAATAAGAGCTTATCCTCCCGGGCAGCATGGACAATCCAGGAGAACAAAGATATCGGAGTACGGTGTCCAGCTCAGGGAAAAGCAGAAGATTAAAAGAATATACGGCTTGCTTGAAACGCAATTTGAAAACTACTTTGATAGGGCAATTAAGATTAAAGGAATTACTGGTGAAAACCTGGTAAAAATTCTTGAAAGCCGCCTGGACAATGTAGTTTACCGGCTGGGTTTTGCCGGATCGCGGAAACAAGCTCGTCAGCTAATAAGGCACAGGCATGTACTCGTTAATGACAAATTGGTTGATATTCCGTCATTTAACTTGTCTGCCGGTGACATAATCAGGATAAAAGATAAAAGCAAAAAGCTGGATATGGTTCATAATACTTTGAAGCGCGTAAAAGAAGGAACCTATTCTTGGCTTTCAATAGATAAAGCTTCCCTTTCAGGAACTTTTGTCCAGGTGCCTGAAAGAACGGATGTACCTCTAAATGCTAATGAGCAGCTGGTAGTAGAGCTTTATTCAAAATAATTTTAAATTTTTTTTATTTAATTGAAGAGGATTTAAATGAGCGTATCAACCTTAAAGATGCCTGAAGCTGTTGCACTTGATGAGACAAATTATTCAAATAGTTTCGGTAGATTTTTTCTGCAGCCTCTCGAAAGAGGGTATGGAGTAACTTTAGGAAATTCATTGAGGCGTGTTCTTCTCTCTTCATTAACCGGCGCTGCGATTACTTCTGTAAAATTCAGCGGTGTTCTGCACGAGTTTACTACAATCGAAGGAGTTGTCGAGGATGTTTCGGAAATAATCCTGAATCTGAAACAGGTCAGGATGAAGCTCCTTACAAAAAAACCGAATAAAATTGATATCTCCTTTAACGGCGAAGGTGAATGGACTGCAGCCGATATCCAGAAACACAGCAACGAAATTGAAATATTGAACCCGCATCTTCATATCGCTGCTATAAACAAAAATGCAAAATTTGATGTTGAAATCAGGGTCGGCAAAGGGAAAGGATATGTCCCGGCTTCCGAAAATGTATCTCCTGAACATACTATAGGTGTAATTCCTATAGATTCAATTTTTACTCCTATTAGGAATGCTAAATATGAAATAGAAAATGTCAGGATCGGCGACCGGAGCGATTATGAAAAATTAACATTTGAAATTACTACGGACGGCTCAATTACACCTGAAGATGCCTTAACACAAGCAGCGAAAATTCTGAGAGACCATGTTCAGCTTTTTATTAACTTTGATATTCAGCAGGAAGAAGAGCAGGCCGTCAGTCATAAAGACAGCGAAAAAGAAAGAATCAAGAAAATTCTTCTCACCAATGTTGACGATCTTGAATTAAGTGTGAGGTCCCATAATTGCCTGAAAGCCGCAAATATCAAAAACCTGGCGGAACTGGTAAGAAGGGATGAATCGGAGATGCTTAAATTCAGGAACTTCGGGAGAAAATCGCTTGCTGAATTAATGGAAATTGTTGAAAATCTCGGACTCGAATTCGGGATGGATGTAGATAAATATCTGAAGGACGAAGTCGAAGGCCAATAATCTCTAAAAAGGAATCCAAATGAGACATAAAGTTAAAGGCAGAAAATTAAATAGAACTGAAAGCCATCGTGAAGCTTTATTAAATTCTTTGGCGCTTTCTCTTCTAAAACATAAAAGGATAAGAACAACTACAGCCAAAGCAAAAGAAGCAAGAACATTTGTGGAAGGATTATTGACCAAAGCCAAAAAGAATGATCTTCATGTTAAAAGACAGATAATGAGCAGGATACACGACAGAGAAGTTGTTAAAGAATTATTCAGTGAAATTGTTCCGAAGATTTCCGAAAGACCCGGCGGTTATACGCGCGTTGTTAAGCTCGGACGCCGGAAAGGCGATGCGGCAGAGCTGTCTATTCTTGAGCTTGTAGACTACAATGACATAACAACCAAAAAAGCCGAAGAGAGAAAAGAGAAGCGTGAATCTAAACGGGAGGCTAAAAAAGAAGCACGCAAGAGCGGGCAGGCAGAGGAAGCTAAAGTTCTGGAAGAAACAGCAGAAGGGAAAAAAAAGTAACAGTTCGGAAAAACTAAAAATTAAAACCCCGTTAGGCGGGGTTTTTTTATTTTAGCTTTTTTAAAAAATCAAAGAAAGTATTTTTTTCAAATAGCCCCGGACATGCAATCATGCAGACATGCAATCATGCATCGTATAGCAATTCTTATCTATCTTATTTAGATTGTTAATGTTTGAAAAGCAGCAGTTTGTAAAAGCGGTTTATAATCTAAAGGAGCTTCCGGGAGAAAGGCTTCCCGCTCTAATTCTTTGCGGGAGATCTAATGTCGGTAAATCTTCTTTAATTAATTCTCTTTTTAACAGGAAAGATTTAGCGAAAATAAGTTCGACTCCGGGTAAAACCCGATCAATAAATTATTATAAGATAGATGATAAATTCTTTATTGTAGATCTGCCCGGCTACGGATATGCGAAGGTAAGCAAAGAAGAAAGGGAATACTGGGCAAAATTAATAAATGAATATCTTGCATCAGAAAAAAATATTCTCCTTGCAGTTCATCTTGTAGACAGTAAAGTTGGGCTTACTGAATTAGATGTGCAGCTGAATAATTTATTGTTCGAATTGCGGATTCTGTCTCTTGTTCTTCTGACAAAAATAGACAAGCTGAATCGTTCAGGCCAAAAAACTGCTGTGGATATAGTTCAGCGAAAATTTACCGATTTGATTTTTGGAGATAACCTGCTGATTTATTCCGCGACAAAAGGAACCGGAAAAAAAGAGCTTCTTAAAAAACTTTCCTCTGTATTCTATAGTCAATAGAACAATTTCATTAAACTTTTCGGAAAGAGTTGAATAAGTATCCCGGCTGTTATATTATTGTAAGATTAATTTTACTTTTTGGGTAAAATGCACCAAATGGATAAAAGGCAGAAAAGAAGGCTTTTAATATTTTTAGTTGTCCCGCTTTTGGCGGGCATTCTTTTTATTACCGATGATCTTATCACGCGGATAATTATTCTTTCATTAATCCTTATCTACGTAGCCTTTATCATTTTCCTCCGGGATTCTATTCATCTTGATGGTTATTTTTCAAAAGATATAATCGAAGGGGAACCGGAAGACAAGATTGAACCTGAACTTAACAGAAATTATGACGACTCTTTTGAAATAGTCTCGAAGAATAAAAACGTTGAAGTCATTACTGCCGAAAATTATTCGCCTGCATACCGGCATAATAAAACAACTCTAAAGCCTCATGATTTTAAAGAAAAATTTGAAGAAATAGCTAATGAGAAACTTCCGGAAGAAGTCGGACACGATGGACAATTTACTTTTGTGCTTGAGAAAATGCTTACGGTTATCAAGGAATCCTACAACGCCTATACAGCCATTTTTTTCTGGTACAATAAAAAGAAAGAAAAACTGTCGGTCGAAAAGTTTATTACGGATTCAAATGAAATTGTACGCCGGAAGTTTGATCTTGAAGACGATATTTTAGGTAAGATAATCGAAAAAGGGGAACCCGAGCTGCTCAGCCATATTTCCCCCGCTGCCGAAGCCGATGTTATCAGGTATTATAATTCTCCCCAGGGAATAAAAAGTTTTGTCGGCGTTCCGCTCTTCTTTGATAAATCTCTTATCGCTATAATTGCAGTAGATTCTAAGGTTGAAGATGCTTTCGGCATCGAAACAATTTATGCCCTCGGCCGTTTCGTTAGAGTGATCACAATGATCATCTCCATCTTTGAAGAAAAGCATTCAGAATCGGTAACCCAGCAAAGATTGAAAGGCTTTTTAAATCTTGTAAACCCCGATAAAAAATTCGACAACGAAGAAAATCTTGTCGATTCAATCCAGTCTGCAGTGAGCCATCTTGTTCACTGGGATGCATTTGCCTTTGTTTATTATCATCCGTTCGAGCAGAAATTCAAAACAATTAAAATCGTTAATAATACATCTTTAAAATATATCGGTCAGAATTTAGAAATTGAGCTGAATGGAACTCTGACCGGGAAATCGATAATTACAGGTACTCCTGTAAAAATTGATGACACCTCGGTTGGTGAATATAAAAGGTTCTCGAAGCTGGAAGATGTGAGTTTTGACGGTTCTTTCCTGGCTGTTCCGCTGCTGTACGGCAATCAGAATTACGGCGCTATATGCTTTGAAAGCTTAAGAAAAAATGCATATACAAACTCTGATGTACAGTTTATCAAAAGTGCAGCAAATATTTTATCATTCATTATTTATTCATATTCGACCCAAATGCTTTTAAAAAGCTATTTAGCAGTTGATGTGGAAACCCGTGCGCTTAATTCAACTACATTTAAAGAGCGCGTGAGTGTGGATTTATTAAAAGCGGAACAGCTTAAAGTTCCGGGTGCAATTGCATTAATTAGAATAGATAATTTTTTAGAACAAGAATCCCTTTTTGAAGGCAATCCTTTCCCGAAAGTCCTTTCCTCAGTATCGGATTTAATCACCAAAGAAATTACTCCGCTGGCAATTTTCGGCAGGCTGGAAGAAAAAGTATTCGGCGTTTTCTTTTTTAATTTATCCGCTAAAGATGTTTTTATCTGGGCTGAAAAGCTTAGGGTAAAAGTTGCAAGGCAGCCGATTGCAGTTGAGAGCAAGCAGACTACATATACCGTCTCAATCGGTGTTGCTTCAGCTAATAACATGACAGATGTAGATGAAGTAATTTACAACGCCGATCTTGCACTTAAAAAAGCTCTCGAAAGAGGCGGCAACACAGTTAGAAATATTAACTGACTATTTCCTCAACTATTTGCCATTTATTAATCTTGAATAATTTTTTCCTGATTGTTTTGGATGGTATTGGTATTGGAGAACTTCCCGATGCAGCTTTGTACGGCGATGAAGGAAGCAATACTCTCGCCAATATTGCCCAAGCTGTTGGCGATTTAAACCTTCCCCAGCTTCAGCTGCTTGGATTGGGAAATATAGGGCAGATTAAAGGAATAAAAAAAACTGACGCACCGCTGGCTTCTTTTGGAAAAATGAAGGAAGCATCAAAAGGAAAAGATTCAACTACCGGTCATTGGGAACTAGGCGGACTTTATATCGATACCGATTTTTCTTATTTCCCCAATGGATTTCCAAAAAATATAACTGATAATTTTTTAAAATATACGGGCTGTAATGGTTTCCTCGGGAATAAACCGGCATCCGGTACTGAAATTATTAAGGAACTTGGAGATCAGCATGTAAAAACAGGTTTTCCCATCATTTATACTTCGGCAGATTCTGTTTTTCAAATTGCTGCTCATGAACAAGTAATTCCGCTTGCTCTTCTTTATGAGATATGTTCGATTACCAGGGAAAAAGTTTTAGCTTATCCTTTAGTTGTTGGAAGGGTAATTGCAAGACCTTACGTCGGAAGTTCCGGCAGTTATATAAGAACAACAAACCGGAAAGATTATTCAATAGATCCGTTCGGGGAAACTATACTTGATCTGCTGCTAAAAAATAATATTACAACCGTGGCAATCGGAAAAATCAATGATCTGTTTAATTACAGAGGAATAAAAATTCAGGAAGTAACAAAATCAAATAAAGAAGGAATGGAGAAGCTCTTAAAATATACAAAAGCCATATCTAATTCTTTTATCTTTGCCAACTTAGTTGACTTTGATGTCTATTTCGGACACAGGAATGATCCGATAGGATTTGCAAAAGCTTTGAGTGAAGCCGATGATTTTTTTAAAATCTTCATTGAATCGATGGACGAATCGGATGTATTAATCATTACTTCGGATCACGGTAATGATCCTACTACACCAAGCACCGACCACAGCAGGGAGTATGTGCCTCTGCTTTTTTACCGTAAAAACCGGTACGGAAACAATTTGGGAATCAGAGAAACTTTTTCGGATGCTGCAAAAACTGCTGCTGAATTCTTCGGAGTAGAGAATAATTTAAAAGGGAAAAGTTTTCTTCAAACTGAAAAAATTCAGGTAAGTAATTAATAGGGGGATTTGTAACTATTTTTATTTTATTTTATAATTATTGCAAAACAATTTTAACCGTTTTTACTCATTTGCTGATAATCGGATGAAAATGTATACCAAAGCGGATTCTCTTAATAAAAATTCCGTTTTGGCTGAATAATTGATAACAAAAAGCAAATAGGAAACAAAACGAGGTCGGTTAGTGCGTATTACTAAGCAGTTTACGAATCGTGAAAGCCAGTCGCTTGATAAGTATTTGCAGGAAATCGGGAAAGTTAGTCTATTAACACCTGATCAGGAAATTGAACTTGCACTTGGAATAAAAAGGGGAGAACAGCGTTCGCTGGAGATTCTAACTAAGGCAAATCTTAGATTTGTTGTGAGCGTAGCAAAGCAATATCAGAACCAGGGTTTATCTCTTGGTGATTTAATAAATGAAGGTAATTTGGGTTTAATAAAGGCCGCAAAAAGGTTTGATGAAACAAGGGGATTTAAATTTATTTCTTATGCAGTCTGGTGGATAAGGCAGTCAATTCTCCAGGCATTGGCTGAACAGTCCAGAATAGTGAGACTGCCTCTGAACAGGGTCGGTGCACTCAATAAAATCGGAAAAGCATACAGCAATCTTGAGCAGGAATTTGAAAGGGAGCCTTCCGCAGATGAATTAGCTCAGGAACTTAAGATGGATGTATCCGAAGTATCCGATGCGATGAAAATTTCCAGCAGGCATGTTTCGATGGATGCCCCCTTCACTTCGGGAGAAGAAAACAGGCTTCTTGATATAATTGAAGACGATCAACAGCCGGCACCTGATGAAATTTTAATGACTGAATCGCTGAAAACAGAAATTGAAAGAGCGCTTGCTACACTCTCGGACAGAGAGGCTGAAGTTATCAGCCTTTATTTCGGTCTAAATAAAGAGCACTCCCTTACCCTGGAAGAAATCGGGGAACGGTTTAACTTAACAAGGGAACGTGTAAGGCAGATTAAAGAGAAAGCAATACGAAGGTTAAGACATGCATCAAGAAGCAAGAATCTTCGGGCATATCTAGGCTGATTGATGTCTTTCCCAAAAATCTATATTTTTTTGACAACAGCTTTAATCGGCGCTTTCCTGTTTGCAGGATGCGCTTCTTCCTCGAATACTTCCCGATATAAAAATAAAAATGAGAAAAAACCCCCAACGGATCCTTCTGTTAGATTTACTTCAGAAGAAAGAAAAAATAATTACCCGAAGAGCGAAACAAGAGCAGACACCGTTAAATATGATCTTTTAAATCAGGATGATGAAAAACTCCCTGATGATGAAACTCCTATCGATATTTCAGTATTAAGATCATACTCCGGGAACTCTCCGGGTTCCGAGGGGACAGTAAAAGAAAAGATGCTGATGGAAATTATTAAATATTTAAATACACCATACAAATACGGCGGAAATTCTAAAGAGGGGATCGATTGCTCCGCATTTACTCAAACCATCTTTAATACTGTTTTTTCTTTTCAGCTTCTCCGTTCAGCAAGACAACAATATACGCAGGGCTTAACGATTAATCATAGAGAAAACCTTCAATTCGGAGACCTTATCTTTTTTAATACCCGGAGAAGTGTTAAACCCGGCCATGTAGGAATTTATTTAGGGGAAAATCTTTTTGCTCATGCAAGTTCTTCAAAGGGAGTAATTGTTTCTTCTCTGGATCATGAATATTATTCCCGGACTTTCATGGGCGGAAGGAGAATAGAAAGTCTTTCAACATCCAGGTAATTGAAAATGCATTAATTCCCAAGATTTCTGCACAAATTTTTATCCGCTCTTTTCCTATCTTTGCTTAAAGCTGCAATTAATTAAAGCAATGCTGAAAAAATATTATCTCAAAAATATAGACTGAGCTTCATGCGCCCAAGACATTGAGAAATCCCTCTCTAATCTGCATTCGCTTAAAGATGTTTTTATCAATGCTGCCGATTCAGTAATGTACCTGGACAGCAATAATATTGAAGAAGTTAAAGAAGAAATTATAAAAATAGAGCCTCATGTTTTAATAGAAGATGCTCACTTAGAAAACAAAAAGGGTTCTTCTTCATTGAGTATAAAAAAAGAAATTATCCTTATTACAGTGGTAATTGCATTGTT
>Ga0105091_10000139_pt1 | contig 26147 bp, 20 predicted proteins | sample PPLLak1March2015_FD_87022 | JGI IMG/M metagenome (GOLD analysis project Ga0105091, IMG submission 87022) | Freshwater sediment microbial communities from Prairie Pothole Lake near Jamestown, North Dakota, USA - PPLs Lake P7 Core (1) Depth... | ecosystem: Environmental > Aquatic > Freshwater >... | reverse complement strand
TGCAGCGATCTGGGGACGCGGGTCCCGCCCGGCCCTCCGCCCGCGCCGACGGAATGCGCCGCGACCGACGACCGGACCGACGCGGTGATCCTGACTTGGCAGGACAACGCGGAAAACGAGATGGGCTACCGCGTTCTCCGCGACGGAAACCTGATTGCGCAGCTCGGAGCGAACGTCGAGACCTACGAGGACCATCCGACCTATGGGACGCATCTCTACGTCGTCTACGCCTACGGTCTCACAGGCGCGTCCGACGAGTGCGAGGACGAGGGGACGCGCGTTCTCCCGCCGCCGCCCCTGCCGCCGAGCGCCTGCGATGCGAGCGACGACCGGACCGACTCGGTAATCGTCTCGTGGCAAGACGAAGCGGACAACGAGTCCGGCTTCCGCATCAAGAGGGACGGGTCGCTCGTCGGTTCGGTCGGCGCGAACGTCGAGCGGTATCGGGACGTTCCTCCCTACGGGACGTACTCGTACGAGGTCCTGGCGTACAACGCGGGAGGCGAGTCCGACCCTTGCGGGGACGAGGGGACCCGGCAGTCGCCGCCTCCTCCTCCTCCCCCTCCGAACCCTCCGGTCGATTGCGACGCGACCGACGACCGCCTCGATTCGATCATCGTGACTTGGCAGGACGAGTCCGAGAACGAATCCGGCTTTCGGATCAGCCGGGACCACGCGCTGATCGCGACGGTCGGCGCGGACGTGGAGGTCTATCGGGACGTGCCGGCGGTCGGCACACACGTTTACTCGATTCGCGCCTACAACCTCGGAGGCGCTTCCGATCCGTGCGCGGACGAAGGGACGAGGCTGCCGTCTCCGCCGGAAGCCCCCGGATCGTGCGCCGCGACCGACGACCGGGTGCGCGAGATCGTGGTCACTTGGGAGGACCTCTCCTCCGACGAGACGGCGTTTCACGTCTATCGCGACGGCGAGCCGATCGCCGAGCTGCCGGCGGGCGCGGAGACGCATACGGACCGCGTCGCCGCGGGGGATTACGAGTACGCTATTCGCGCCTCGAACAACGGCGGGTTCTCCGGGCCGTGCATGGCCGCGGGGACGGCGCTTCCGGGCGCCGTCACCTGGCGGGTGAGGCCCGACGGCGGCGGCGACTTCCCGACGATTCAGGCCGCCGTCGACGCGGCGGCTCCGGGCGACATCGTGCTTCTCGCGCCCGGCGTGTTTCGGGGAGAAGGGAACCGCGGAATCGATCCGCACGGAAAGCCGATCACGATCCGCTCGGAGACGGGTCATCCGGCCGCGTCGGCGATCGACTGCGAGGGAGTGGACCGGGGCTTCGTGCTGGCGAGCGAGGAAGGGCCCGGTTTCGCTCTGCAGGCGGTCACGATTCGCAGCGGCTACCACGCGACGGACGGGGGAGGGGCGTACATCGCTTCGAGCCCGTCGATCCGGGATTGCATCTTCGTGGGTTGCATCTCGGGCGGCGACGGGGGAGCCCTCGCCGTCGAAGGAGGGACGCCGGAAGTGAGCGGCTGTCTCTTCAACAAGAACTCCGCCGGACGGGGGGGCGCCGTGTTCTTCGAGGGAGCCTCCCCGAGCTTCGACCAATGCACCTTCTACGGGAACGAGTCGATCGACGGGGGCGACGCGGTCTACGGAGGCGCCTTCTCCTCCGCCGCGTTCGCGCACGCGATCGTGGCGGCATCGGCGGGGGGCGGGGCGATCGCCTGCGGGGAGGGGGGAGCGGCGAGCTTCACCTGCTCCGACCTTTTCGGCAACGAGGGAGGCGACTGGACCGGCTGCGTCGCCGGCCAGAACGGCGTCGCCGGCAACATCTCGCTCGATCCTCGCTTCTGCGGCGCGGAATCGAACAGCTTCCGCCTTCACGCGCAGTCCCCATGCCTGAATCCCCCGTGCGGCCGAATGGGCGCCTACGGCCGGGGCTGCTGGGGGAACGTCGTCTCCCACCAGGTCGGGAAGGACGGCGAGCCCGGCGAGGCGAGCGCATCGGACCCTGGCGCGTTCGGGGAAGGGCCCTCGGTGCTGCTCCTGCCCAGCCCCGCGCACGCCTCCGTCTCGATCTTGTTCTCGCTGCCGGGAGCGGGAGGCGCTTCCGTCCGCGTCTACGACGTCGCGGGGCGGCTGGTCCGCTCGATGGGAGCGCCTTCCTCGAGAGGCGAGGTCGTGTGGGACGGCGCGGACGACGCGGGGAACGCGGTCGCGCCCGGCGCGTACTTCGTGCGGATCGCCGGGGGGGAGCGGGTCGAAACGAGGCGAGTGGTGCTGATCCGGTAGCGCCCTCGAAGCGGTTTGATATTCAACGGTCGATAGATCAATGATAAAGGGCCCCGCCCGGCAGCTGCCGGACGGGGCCTTCGTGCATCGCGGGACGCTTACGGCTTTCTCGGCTCCACGAAAACGGAGATGGCGCGCGGCGCCGCTCGGAACTCGCCGGTCTCCGGATCGAACGCGGAGGCGGCGGCCGGATCGCCGGCGCCCTCGCCCGACACCGGATGCGGCGCGAAGGCGAGCCCCTTCCAGGCCGCGTCCTTCACCCGCTCCTCCTTCTTCGAGGAGTTGACGAGAACGACGATGTTCCGGTAGTTCGGGTCGATCTCCTTCCCGGGGATCGCGTCCGTGATGCTCATGGCGATGAGTCCCGGGACCTGGCCCGGCCCGACGTTGTGGAATCGGACGCGCTCCTGGACGTCGGCCCCGGTCGGCAATCGGAAGAGGGGAGAGCTCTTCCGGATCCGGAGCATCCGCTCGAAGGATCCGACGACCGAGACGATCTCGCCTCGGGAGGGCCGGAGCTCCGCTCTCGCGAGCAGAGGCCGCATCAGGCTCCAGCGGTCCCGGTTCTTGCCGGCGGGCGGGAGGCCGACGCCGAAGTTGTTCGTCTCGTAGGTGAAGTCGAGCTTGTTGAACCAGTCGCCCGAGTTGTAGCTGTCGCCGTCGAGCGACTTCGAACGGAGCATCTCCGAGCCCGCGTGGAAGAACGGGATCCCCTGCCCGAGCGCGACGACGCCGAGCGCGAGGCTCTGCATCCGCGCGCGATCGGCCGCGGTCGCGCCCCCCGGGGCCGCGGACACGATCTTGTCGAAGAGCGTCTGGTTGTCGTGCGCGGAGGCGTAGTTGATCGTCTCGATCGGGTCCTTGGCGTAGCCGACCGCCGCGTAGTCGCCGCCGCGCGTTTCCCGGCCGTCGTGCGCGGTGAAGCGATAATCGCGCAGGTTGCCCGCCATCCCGATGCGGATCCGGTCGGCCGCATCGAGCAGGCGCTCCCGCTCGGAGGGACCGGAGCCGTTCCACCCGTTCGGATCGAGAAAGAGACCGGTCGCGAAGCCCTGGTCCCGCGGGTCTCCGAACGGGCCCCCGCCGCGGAGCGCGTCCCGCATCCGGTCATTGAACGTGCCGATGCACGTTCCGTGCATGTTCATCTGCGTCGCGTTCACGCCCCGCTTTCCGTCGGCGACCTCGCCGAAATTCCACCCCTCGCCGTAGAGATAGATCTTCGACCCGTCGACCCCGTCACGCGCGGCATCGAGGGACGAGAGCCTCTCCCTCGCCTTCACGAGGTTGCTCTTCATGTGATGACCCATCAGGTCGAAGCGAAAGCCGTCGATCTTGTAGTCGACGGCCCAGTGGAAGAGGTCGTCGATGAGGAACCGCTCCATCATCGCGTGCTCGCTCGCGGTGTTCGCGCAGCAGGTGCTCGTCTCGACCCGCCCGTCCGCGTTCAACCGGTGATAGTAGCCGGGGACGATCCGGTCGAAGACCGACTTGTCCGTCTGGCCGCTCGCGTTCGTGTGGTTGTACACGACGTCCATCACCACGCGGAGCCCCATCCCCGACAAGGCCTGCACCATCCGGCGGAACTCGACGATGCGCGCCGCGCCGTCCGGATCGGCGGCGTAGCTTCCCTCCGGCACGCCGAAGTGGAACGGGACATAGCCCCAGTTGTAGCGGTCGTCCGCCTGCGCCCTCTCGACCGCCTTCTGCTGCTCTTCGGAATCGGGCGGGTAGACGGAGAGATCGCCCGGGAACTTCCACGCGCCCTTGTTCTCGTCGATCGTCGCGATGTCGAAGACCGGAAGAAGGTGCACGTGCGTGAGGCCGGCCGCAGCGAGCGAACGGAGATGCCGCACGCCGTTCGATTCGTCCGTGAACGCGAGGTAGGTCCCCCGGCGCTCGGCGGGGACGCTCGCGTCGCTCGCGCTGAAGTCGCGGACGTGCAGCTCGTAGAGCGCGATGTCGCGAGGGCCGCCCAAGGTCGGCTTGACCAGGGAACCCCACCCCTCCGGCTCGAGGGCCGGATCGTTCATGTCGACGATCTGGCTCTTCGCGCTGTTCACGGAGAGGGAGCGCGAATACGGGTCCGTCACGAGGTTCTTCTCCACCTGCCCGGTCGCCGGGACGAAGACCTCGACCTCGTACAGGTAGTAGAGGCCTTTCCAGGCAGCCTCCCCCGCGGCGGTCCAGACGCCGCGCGCCTCCGTCATCGGCACGACCCTCTCCGGCTCGCCCGCCGCGCCGGAAGGGTACAGGCGGAGCGAGACGCCTCGGGCTGTCGGAGCCCAAAGCGAGAGGGCGGGGACGCCGTCCGTCCAGGAGACGCCGAGCGGAAGGTCGGTGCGGAAGAGATCGTCCAGGACGCCCGGAATCTGGATGCCGGTCGCGTCCAGGACCTTCCCGTCCGGTCCCGTCGCGGAGACAGCTATTTGACACTTCAAGATTTCGGGGACCTTGGCGAGATCCGCCTCCGCCAGGAGAAGGGCGCCTCGGCGCCCGAGGTGCGGGAAGCGCTCGCGGATCTCCGGGGAGAGCTCGGCGGACGCGGGGGAGAGTAGGATCGACTCGCCGCCGATCACCCCCTCGGCCGTGACGGCGAGGCCGCCGCGAGGGGCGTAGTAAAGCCGGTAGGTCTCCCCCTCGCCCGTCGGGCGCTTCCATACGAGGGTGCTCCCCGATACCCAGTAGGCCCGAGCTCGGCCGATGTCGCCGTAGGCGAGGCCGGCGACGTCGGGGACGCTCGCGTGGACCGTCTCGCTTCCCGACACGAGCCAGATCTCGCGTCCGTGCTCGGAGAGAACCAAGAACCGATCCGACCCGGTGTCTTTCAGATCGCCTTTGTGCACGAGGAAGCCGACCCGCTCGGCGCCCGCCCGGAGCCGGACGTCCCAGTAGAGCCCGTAGGCGTCTTCGCCCTTCGGCGGAAGAGGGCTCGTCCATTCGACGCGCTCGTCCGCGTCTTCCCAAACGTGGAGGCCCCACCCCGAGTACGAACCGTCCGGCCGATGATAGTGAATGCGCGCCGCTCCGTCCGCGAGGGGTTCGGCCGGGCGCGTCTCCCGGCTCGCCTTCGCGGCCGCCGCCCCGACGATCCGGACCGCGTTCTGCCCGCCGTAGCCGTCGTCGACGTAGCGCTCCGCTCCCGGATCGAGCGGCTCGCCGTCGTGGTCGGTCTCCATGTTCTTCGGCCACTGGCCGTTGATGAAGAATTTGTAGGTGTGTTCGCCGGGCGGGAGGTCGATCGCCGCCGCCCAGGAGCCGTCGTCCTGGCGCGTCAGCGGCGTCTCTCCCCAGTTGTTCATCGATCCGCGCAGGGAAACGCCGGTCACGTTTTCTCCCTCGAACGGAACGTAACGGAAGACGATCTCCTCCGCCCGCGCGGTCCCGAGTAGCGCCGTCATGAGAAGGATCGCTTTCGACAGACGAGAGCCCAACACGGCCGATGGTCCTTTCTGGAAGCGGGTGCGGAGCGGTTCGCCGGGGCGGTTCGTGCGCGGGGGACCGGGGCGCGGCCCGTCGGTCCCCCGCGGTCGTGGGGAGCGGTTCGCATGGCGCCCGAGTCTAGCCCTCGTTCGCCTGCTCGGCAGCCGATTCCTTGAGCTCCTCGTTCGCAACGATCGCCACCTCGACGCGGCGGTTCGCCTGCTTTCCTTCGGGCGACGCGTTCTCGGCGACCGGCCTCATCTCGCCGAACCCGACGACGGTCATGCGGGAAGGGGCGACCATGTGCTCGCCGAGGTAGTTCGCGACCGACTGCGCGCGCCGCTCGGACAGAGTCTGGTTGTACTCTTCCGACCCGTCCGAATCGGTGTGCCCCTCGACCCGAATGTCGGTGTCCTTGTACTCGTTCAGGATGTTCGCCATCTTGTCGAGGTTCTCCCTCGCCTGGGCGCGAAGGTCGGCCTTGTTGACGTCGAAGAGGATGCCCGACTCGAAGGTCACCAGGATCCCCTCGCCGACGCGCTGAACCTCGGCCCCTTCGAGGTTCTTCTCCATCTCCTCCGCCTGCTTGTCCATGTAATTGCCGATGATCGCGCCGGTCGCGCCGCCGACCGCGGCCCCGACGATCGCGCCGGCGGCCGTGTTGCCGGCCCGCTTCCCGACGATCCCGCCGATCAGGGCTCCGCCGGAACCACCGATCACCGCCCCCTTCTGCGCCTTGCTCATCGTGCAGCCGATCGCGCCAAAGGCGAGCGACAGAACCAGACAAGCTCCTATCAGCTTTCTCATCAGGGACCTCCTTCCTCCCGAACACCGGGCTGGATTACAGGGATCGATCGAACATCAATCTACCGAATTGGGGGCGCGGTTGCAACGGGCTCTTTATAATGAAGGGAAACGGGCGGCGGCCGGCCGCCGGACGACGGCAGCGGCGGGACGGGAACCACGGGCGGTATCACAGGGTTCTCCGGGAGAGGCAAGCCGATGAAGAAGATCTCGACGGCGGCGGCGATCGCCGCCTCGCTCGTTCTGCTATCAGGGTGCGAGAAAGGGGATTCGCTCGTTCGCGTCCGTCTCGTTTCGGAGCACCGCGCGCTCGTACCGGGCGGGCGGACCGAGCTCGGCGTGAACCTCCGCGTGCCGAACGGCTGGCACACGTACTGGAACGGACGGAGCGACTCGGGGGCGCCCCTCCGCCTGCGGTTCGAGGCCCCGCGCGGGTACGAGGCCGGCGCCCCGCGCTGGCCCGCGCCGAAGAGGCTCGTATCGGCCGGCGGGATCCTCGACCACGTCTACGACGGCGAGGTGACCGTGATCGTTCCGGTCGTCGCGCCGCAGGACGCGGCCCCCTCCGATTCGGCGACGTTCGTCTGCGTCGTGGAGTGGGTCGCCTGCCGCGACATTTGCATGGCGGGGACCGACTCGGCCCTGCTCACGCTTCCGATCGCCCGGGGCGGCCCGCGGGGCGAGCCGTCCGCGGACGCGAAGCTCTTCGAAGAAGCTCGCCGGAGGATCCCCGCGCTCGGCGGAGACTCGGCCGAGCTCACCTCGAGGTGGGAGGCGAACAGCCTGGTGCTGGAAGGCCGCGAATCGAGCGGCCTCGTCTTCTACCCCGCATCGGACTGCGGCGAGCTCATCGATCCGATTCACGACGCGATATCGGACACGGGCCGCCTCACCCTCCGGATCCGTCCCTCGGAGACCGGAATCGGCCACGTCAAAGGGATACTCGAAATGCGTCGGTCGCGCGGAACTGCGAGCCGGTTCATCGAGCTCGACATCGAACCGCCGGAAGCGGGCGCTTCCGGATGAACGGAAGGAGAACTTGATCGTGCATCGAATCCAAACCCCGGCTTTCTTGGCGACTTCGTTCGCTCTCGCGGTTTCCGGGATCTTCGCCGCCGGCCCTTCGCGGGCGGAGGAGAAGGCGGCCGAGAAGCCGATGGCGGCCCTCGCGATCGGCGAGAGCGTCCCCGACTTCACGCTGGCGGACACGGAGGGGGCGAAGCACCGTCTGGCGGACTACCTGGGCAAGGACCGGTTGGTCGTGCTCGAGTGGTTCAATCCGGATTGCCCTTTCATCAAGAAGCACCACGCCGCGCACACGACCCTGAACGACCTCTACGCCTTCCTCGGGGACCGCGCCGTTCTCCTGGCGGTGAACTCGGGGGCCCCGGGGAAGCAGGGCCACGGCCTCGAGAGGAACCGGGCGGCGAAGAAAGACTACGGGATTCCGTTTCCGATCCTCCTCGACGAGGAAGGGACGGTCGGGCGCCTGTACGGAGCGAAGACGACCCCGCACATGTACGTGATCAGCCCGGAGGGGAAGCTGCTCTATCAGGGCGCGCTCGACGACAACCCGAGCGCGACCGAGCTCGGAAAGACGAATTACGTCCGAGCGGCGGTCGAGCAGCACGCCGCGGGCGGAGCGATCGCCGTCCGCGAAAGCAAACCGTACGGTTGCAGCGTGAAGTACGCGGCCCCGTAGGGACCCTCGTCGATGGGGCGGGCGCGTCTCGAGCGCGCCACGCCCCGCCTCGCGGAAGGCGTCGTCCGAAGTCCGCTCAGAAGGCCGAAACGATCCCGGCGACCGCCCGGCTCTTCTCCGCATCCAGATCGTACGTATACTCGCCCGTCAAGCGCAGGTTTCGAGAGAGCAGGTAGCTCGCCCCGATCGTCGTTGTTTCGTAGTCGCCCTCACAGCAGTCGGTTTCCACCCAGTTGTAGAGGGCGGTGTAGTGCGTGCGCGATCGGTCACCGAAAGGCGAGACGACCAGCTCGGCGATGACCCCTTCCGTTTCGAGGTCCCGGTTCTCACCGGGGGCCGACGCGAGGAAGGACGCGTTTTCGTCGGTCCGCATCAGGTACTGCCCGGTGAAGGCGAGGGGGCCGGCCGCGATCCGAACGTCGGGCCCCCAATAGACGACCTCGTTCTTTTCGTAGGCGGTTCCCGGCGTCCGCTCCCCGGCGAACTCCTCCCGGCCCGCGTAGAAGAACCCGCCGATCGTGGCGTAGTCGGAAACGGCCTGCGCTGCGCGGAAGCCGAAGTTCTTGCAATTGTCGTTGTCGAACTTCCTGTCCGCGTCCGCTTCCCCTTTTCCGTTCCCGTTCACGACCATCGCGGCGAGGTCGGTCCCCGTCCCCTCGATTCCGTAGAGGAGCATGAGGCCGCGATCGTAGGTGAGGTCGATTCCGGAGTAGCCGACCGACGTCTTGTAGATTTGGTAGTCCTCGAACGTCAGCCGGAGCTCCCTCTTCATCAGGGGATCGGACGTCTGGAACTGTCCGACGAGGAGATCGAGCGAGCTTCCGGCGATATCGTTGAAGTGGATATAGGCGTCCTCGATGCCGGCCACTTCTCCGCGTTCCGACATGTAGAAGTAGAAGTAGTACCCGATGCTCTTGTAGAGGGTCCCGCCCGAGAGGAGCTTGAGCCCCCAAGGAGTCTGGAGGTCGGTCTCGGTCGCCTTCCCTTCGTCGAACACTCCGTAGGCGTCGAAACGGACCGCCAAGGGAAAGTCTCGGTTGAGCCAGAGGAGATCGTCCCCCTCGGAAACGTAGTCCCGCGCCTTCTCCTCCTCGGGGATCACGAAGCCGTTCCCGGCGAACTCCTCCCCGTACTCCTTGAGGCGGGGCATCGGCGCGTGGCACGTGTTGCAGGAGATCTTGTAGCGCCGCGCGAAGGCGGGGATCGCCGAGGCCGGCTCCGGAAGGAGCAGCCCGGCGGCGACCAGAAGCAGGCTGAACGCGACGATTCGACGTTCGATGCGGTTCATGTCGGCCTCCGTTCGTCAGTCGTAGAGTAGGACCCGCGTCGAGGCTTCGTTGATTTTCACGATCGCGCTCTCTTCCTCGGGAACCTCGAGCAGCTCGGCGACGGGCGCGATCAGCTTCCGGTAGTTCAGCACGGCCCGGAACTCGACTTCTCCGGCGGCCGCCTCCTCCGGAACCTCCCACGTAAACGTTTCGATCTTCGTCTCTCGGGGCCCGAGCCGGTAATCGACCCCGAAGGAGGCGGTGTTCCATTGCTGGATCGTCATGCGGCCCTCGGGGTCGAAGTAGGGCATCCGGAAGATCCGGCTCCCGGCCGGGACCCCATCCCGCTCCACGCCCGCAAAGCTCGGATCGCCGAGCGCGATCCCCATGTCCTGGTAGGCCTTCGCGTCGGAAGCGATCGTGTATTCCTCTCCATCGAATCCCTTCGGGTCGACGGCCATGCGGAAGATCTTCCCTTCCGAATCGACGGCGACGACCTCGAGCCAGACGATCCGGTCCTCGACGGAGCCGGTCGGGATCTTGTGCCCCGCTTTCGCGTTGAAGAGCTGCACCTTGAGGACGACGGCGTCGCGCACGTCGACTTCCCGCTCTTCCGGATGGATGCGGAGCTCGACCGCCCCCGCGAGCTTCCCGGGATCGTGCGCCCCGTGGAAGAGGTGCTGCGCGACGAGCGCTTCCTCCGACATCGTCGCGTTCTTGCCGATCGCGGAAGGCATGTGGCAGTGATGGCACCACACGCCCTCCTTCGAGTAGGGCCCCGCCTTCCATTCGATCTGCGTCGCCTTCACCCAAACTCCGTAGGGGCTCATCTCGTTGTGGCACGTGCCGCAGAACTCGGCCGATCGGAGGAAGTCGCTCTGCTTCGTCTCGTGATACGGGGACTCGAGCCCCGGCTTCGGGCCGTGCTTGGTCGTGCCGGGCTCCGAGATCCAGTTGAAGTTGTGGGGGACTTCCCCTTCGAAGCCGTTCACCGTGTGGCAGAGGTCGCAAGACACCGACTCGTTCGCGCGCGAGTTCTCGGACGGACGCGGCGGCGGAACGTCCCCCGCGAGAAAGGCGAGCGGCGCGTGACAGCCGTTGCACCCGGCCCTCACCTCGGCCACCTTTTCGTCCTTCTCCGCGTGCGGGACCGCGAGACGGAAGTACTCGATCTCGTCCCAGTGGTGCGTGTAGGCCTGCGACATCATCGCCTGCGTCCACTGCTCGTAGAAGTCGACGTGACACGAGCCGCACGCCTCGGGCTTTTCGTAGGCGTCGTAGGACTGCGTCCCGAGCGCCGCTCCTCCGGCGGCGGCGGCGGCGGGACGCGAGGCGAGAAGCAGGAAGAGAAGAAGAGCGAGGCTGGTTCGGACCACGGCATATCCCCCCACTTCCGGAAGGCCGGGCCCTCCGTGGAACGGTGGCTCTTCGTGCCGGGGATGTGCGCGGGCGGTCGGCCGTCCGCCGGGGTCGATCGTATCACTTTGGAATCGGCGCGGGCAATCGGAACCGGGCCCGGCGAGCTCGCGCCCCGGGGGTCGGGACCTGTGCGGCGGCGATCGGTCAGTCGGGCGGGAGGCGCCTGAAGACGTACCCGCGTCGCGTCGCCCCCCAGACCTGCGCGCCGCTCGCGTCGAATCCGCGATCCCACGAGACGACCGCGTCCGAGGTGATCTCGACCTCCGAGGTCGCGTAAGAGGCGCCTTGGAGCGTGCTCTCGCATCGGTTGCCGCGCGTCCCGCCGTAGAAGGCGAAGGCGCCCTCCCGCGTCAGATAGATCGTGCACCCTTCCCGAAGATCGAGCGAATCCGGAGTGATCCCCGCGAAGGCGACGAGCGACTTCCACGCGCCGACGAACCGGCTCTCGTCCGCCAGCGTGTACACATCGCTCGCGAGCGTGTCGGCCGACACGCGGTGGAGCCTGTAGACCCGCTGGCGATAGGGACGGTGCTCCTGGACGGCAAGTGCCTGCTCCACGTAGAGCCAGCACCCGTCGGAGCGTTCCGGCCAGATGCGGACCAAGCGGAGACGAACGACGAAAAAAGCGGAGTCGGACGCCGCCTGCTCGCCGCTCCCGAAGCTGCCGGTCATCCAGGACGCGAGGAGGGCGAGGTCCCGGTCCGGGGCCGGCGGAGCCGGCGAGGCGCTCTCCCGCCCGACGGAAGAACAAGAGATCACGACGAGCACGGAGAGCGAGTAGAAGAGGATGCGCGTCAGGGCTCTTGGCACGGCGACGGCTCCTTTCCCGCTGGAGGGGGCGCGGCTCTCACTTCTCGACGGACGATGCCCGCGTCAGCTTGGCGCATCGAACCCCGCGGATGCCCCCGATCTCGATCCCCAGCTTCTCGATTTCCGGCGGACGGCCGCGGATGATGATCACCTCGAGGCAGTTGTCGTGGTCGAGGTGGACGTGCGTCGCGCAGAGGATGTTGACGTAGCGCCGGTGCTGGATCTCCACGATCTTCTCCGTGAGGTCCTTCTGATGGTGATCGTAGGAGATCGTGAGGACCCCGACCACCTCGCGGCGCGCATCCTGCCACTTCTCCTCGACCATCCGTTCGCGAATGAGATCGCGGACGAGCTCGGAACGCGAAGCGTAACCGCGGCCGAGCATCTTCCGGTCGAGCTCTTGGAGCAGGTCCCCGGCCAGCGAGACGCTGAACCGAACGGTGCCTCCCTTGTCCGCCATTCTTCTCACTCCCAGTCGTGCGCGTGAAAGTGCCTGTGCTCCATTCCGTCGTGCTCGTGCCGATGAATGTGCACCAGGTTCGCGTCGATCAGCTTCTTCTCGTCGCGGAGGAGGCCGTCGATCGGTCCATCGTAGATGAGCTCGTGGCTTTCCGACAAGACGAGGGTGCGCGTTCCCAGCTCGGAGCCGAGGCTGAGATTGTGGGTCGTTACGATCGTCGTGACCGAGAGGTCCTGGAGGAAGTCGACGAGCCAGCCGGTCGCGCGAGGATCGAGGCTCCCGGTCGGCTCGTCGAGCAGGAGGACCTCCGGTTCGAGGATGAGAAGGGCGGCGAGACAGACCTTCTGCTTCTCGCCCGTCGAGAGGCGGAACGGGGGCCGGTCGAGGAGCGCGGAAATCCCGAGCGTCTCGGCCCAGCGGCGGGCGCGCTCCTCGGGGTCGGCGAGCGCGAGCTGGCGCGGGCCGAACGCGATCTCGCTAAGCACCGTCGGATTGAACAGCATCGAATCGGGGTTCTGGAAGAGGAACGCGACCTCCTTCCGAAACGCGCGATGAAAAGCGGCGTCGCGGAGGCTCGCGCGGTCGACGAGCTTTCCGCGGAACCGGTACGAGCCCGAGTCCGGATGAATGAGCCCGTTCAGGATCTTGAGAAGCGTCGTCTTCCCGCTGCCGTTCGAGCCGAGCAGCACGACCTTCTCGCCGCGATCCACCTGGAAGCCGATGTTCCGGAGCACCGGGCGTCCGTCCTCGAAGGCGTGCGTGACGGCCTCAAGCCGAATCACGGGAATACCCCCGCGACCGCATCGCGTCCGCGATCTCGGTCGAATCGTGGAGCGCCTTCCCGAGGAAGTAGGCTCCGGTCGCGCCCGCGTGCCGATAGAGGTCGACGGTCCGCGCGCGCGCCGGGGACCTGCTCCGGAAGGCGAGACGGAAATCTTCGAACAGCCTGCGGAAGACGGCCGTTTGGCCGTACGCGAGCGTCAGCAGATAGAGGAGGGAGGGGGAGAAGGAGAACGCCCGAAACGGGTCGACGCGCGAAACGAATAGGAACGTGCACGAGGTGAGAGCCAGGACGCGCAGGTTCATGCGGATGATGTACGCCGCCTGGAAATCGCCGGCGAGCCGGGAGAAGAGCAGGTAAGAGAGGGTGACGACGGCGTTGAACGGGAGGACCGCGCGGACGGTCCTCCGGGCGATCCGGGGAGCGTCCTTCCCGGAGAGGAGGGCGACGGCTGCCGCGGCCGCCGCCAGGAGCCGCGGATCGTGGATCGACGTGAGGAGGACGATCGCCGCGAGATAGACGAAGAGCGCCGCCCGGTGCTTCACCCTGCCTTCCTCTCTCCCAGCCTCGCGTAGATGCCGCACACGATCACGGTGAGGATCCCCTCGCCGATCCCGAGGATCGCGTGCGGGACGAGGATCGCCGGAATGGTAACCGAGAGGCCGAACGGAAAGAAGAGGGGCGTGCCGTCCGCGGCGCGGGCGAGGCGCGGCTGGATCCCGAGCACCAGGGCGAGGACGAGGGCGGCCGCGTTGACGGCGAGCCAGCCGGCGGCGAACCGGGAGACACGCTCCCCGAACGGACGGAAGAGGCGGAGCGCGAGGGAGGCGGCGCTTCCTCCGACGAGCCCCATCGCGAGCGCGTTCACGGGAAGGGAGGTGATTCCTCCCGCCCCGAAGAGGAGCGCTTGAAGCAGGAGCACGAGAGAGATCGAGAGAAAGGCGGTCCAGACCCCGAAGAGGACGGCGAGAAGCCCGATGCCGGTGGCGTGGACGGAGATCCCTCCCGGAAGAGGGAGGAGGATCATCATGAGCACGAAGCTGAACGCCGTTGTCACCGCGACGCGCGGGATCGCCTCCTCGTCGAGCGTCCTCCGCAGGCGCTTCAGCCCGTAGCTCCAGAGACCGGCGGCGACGGCGTAGGCCGGGACGTAGACCTTGGGGCTGATGAAACCGTCCGGGATGTGCAAAGGTCGCTCCCTAAAGGATGACGGAGAAGCTGAAGAGGGCGCGGTAATCCTCTTTCCCTTCCGCGCCCTGCTGGTCGTCGCTCTCGTTCAGGTCGGTCCAGGCCGGGACCTTGACGCCGATTCCGACGCTCGTGTTCTCGAGATAGAGGCGAAAGCCGGGGACCGCGTAGATCATCGAGCCCCCCGTCGCGGGCTCGCCCGCTCCGCCGGCTTCGTCGCGCCCGAGCGAAAGGAAATTCGCCTCCAGGTTCCCGTCGAGCCGAAGCTTCCGCGACTCGGCCGTCAGGAAGCGGAGGGCGAGAGCGGTGTTGAGACGCCGCTCGTCGCCGAAGCGGATCTTCACTCCGTCGTCGTACTCGTACTCCGAGAAGCGGATGAGCGAGGCGTCGAACACCCAAGTCCATCGGGAGGCGAGCTGCTTCGTGGCGGTGAGGCCTCCGCTGAACGACGGCCTCCCGAACCCGAGCGACATGCCCGGGTCGATCGTTCCGCCGCCGTCCTTGATGTTGGCGTCGCCTGTCGGGAGCGAGAGACCTCCGTAGATCGTGAAGTGCCAGTCCTCCATGTCGTCGAGGCTCTCCTTCGGGGGAACGAGGCGGAGCCCCTCGTCGTACTTGAAGCCGAAGACGCCCGTCGCCGAGAGGTCGGCGAACCCGGAGGTGTTGTACGAATTGTCTTCCGCCTTCTTCGTGTAGAACGGACTGAAGAGATAGAGCGAGAGCCAGGGGCGCGCGCCGTAGCCGACGCCGTACATCCAGAAGGCGCTGTAGTCTCCCTCGGCGTCCCGCTCCGGCGTGTACTTCTCGAAGCGGGCGTAGTCGAGCTTGAGGTAGCCGAGGAACTTCCCTTGCGGGAGAGTGGCGGAGCTCGAGGTCTCGATCGGCGCGCCCGGGCCCTCGAGGCCGGCGACCCCGAGCGACGCGACCCCGTGGTGGGCCGCAGCGACCGAAGGCAGGGCGAGGGAAACAAGCAGGCAAGAGCGGGCGAGTCGACGGCGAAGCATCATCTTCTCCTGGCGCGTAGCAGGGCGAGCGCGCCGAACAATCCGAGGATGATTCCGATGCCGAGGGTGACGCTTGGCGCGCGGCCGGAGCTTCCGGGCGGCTGAGCGGCCGAGAGCGAGGCGGCCGCGGCCGGGATTCTGAAGTCGGTTCCGTGGCCGTCCTCGGAGAAGGCGCGGACCCTCCAGTCGCCGTCCGCGTCGGGGAGGAACGAGATCCGTCCGAGCGCGTCGGTCCGCCCGACCTGGAATGGCGTCGATTCCCCCGGGCGAAACACCTCATAGCTCTCGTACGCGAAGGGGCCGCCGCTCGCGTATTCCAAGCGGACGACGAGAGCCTCGCCCGCTTCGATCGCGTGGTCGACCTCGTGCGCGCCGATCGGCGGGGAGGCCGAAAGGAGCGCGGCGATTGCGGCGGCCGCGGCCCAGAGGCGCTTCACTCTTTTTCCTCCAGATCGAAGACGAGCGTGGCGGTTCGCACCGTCTCGTCGGCTTTCTCGGACGCGAGGGGGGTGCGAAGGCTCGCGACGATCAGCTGGATTCCCGCCCGTCGGAGCCGGATGTTCACGAGCCCGTCCGCGTCCGTCTCCCCGCGCGGCTTTCCGTCGTAAAGGACGATCGCCCCGGGCACCGGCTTTCCCTCGAGCGCGACCAGAAGCCTCAGCTTGTCGCCGTCCCGAAGCGCGAACGGGTCGTGAAGCGGCACGATTTCGAGATCGGCCGTGAGCGGCCCGGCGAAGGCGTCGCTCCACCGCTCGATTCGCTTCACGCTTTCGAACGAGAGCCAGCTCGACAACGGCTGCGTCGCCTCGTTCTTGGGCACGTTCTTCGTCCCGTAGGGGGTCTTCGTCCAGTACCCGCTCGAGAGGAGCGCGCACGCGGCGGCGCACCCCCCGCCGAAGTCGACCGGGTAGCCGGCGATCGAATCGCGCGACTCGCCGGAGGCGTTGATGCCGAAGCAGTCGACGCGGAGGACCGTCTCGATCGGCGCTTCCTTCGGGGCCGAATCGTCGTGGGCGAGTCCGGGCGGGTGCCCGTGATACAGGGTGAGGCCCCTTGCCGAGCTCTCCAGCCAGAGGTCGTGCGCCGGCGCCGGTCCGGCGGCGAGGAAGAGCGGCAAGAGGGCGACGAGGGCCGGGAGGGCGGGCCGCGCGTGAAAACCGCTTCGTTTCATGGGGGGCACCTCGGTTATTACGATTCAGCGTATCGTAATACCAGCGTATCGCTGGGTGTCTCCCTCGGCAAGAGATTTTTCCTCGGGGAGGTCGCGAGGACCCCTCAGAGCCATCGCCTCCGCCGGAAGAAGAGGAGCATGCCTCCGGCGAGGACGATCATGAGGCCCCAGAAGACGGGATAGGCCCACTTCCACTCGAGCTCGGGCATGTAGCGGAAGTTCATTCCATAGACGCCCGCGAAGAAGGTGAGAGGGACGAAGATCGTGGCGGCGATCGTCAGGACCTTCATCACCTCGTTCATCCGGTGGCTCATGCTGGAAAGATAAAGGTCCTGCAGTCCCGAGAGCACGTCGCGATACGTTTCCAGCGCCTCGATCAGCTGGATCGTGTGGTCGTAGACGTCGCGGAGGAAGACGTCGGTCTCCTTCCGGATGAGCGGGGACTCGGCCCGCTGGAGGCCGCTCACCACCTCGCGTACCGGGTAGACGGACCTTCGGACGAAGACCAACTCCCGTTTCAGTCGGTGGATCGCCCGAAGGGCCTCGTCGGACGGGTTCTCGATCAGCTCGTCCTCCAGCTCCTCGATGTCGTCGCCCAGCTTCTCGAGCACGACGAAATAGCGATCGACGATGGCGTCGATGAGGGCGTAGGCGAGGTAGTCGGCTCCGGAACGGCGCGATCGGCCGAGGCCGGTTCGAATCCTCTCCCGCACCGGCTGGAAGATGTCTCCCTCCGCCTCCTGAAAGAGGAGCACGTAGCGGGGGCCGAGGATCAGGCTGACTTGGTCGCCGGACGCGGTCCGCGTCTTCTCGTCGTAGACGATCATGCGGAGGACGATGTAGAGGTAATCGCGGAAGTCTTCCACTTTCGGACGCTGGTGCGTGCTCACGATGTCTTCGAGGACGAGGGGGTGGAGGGACAGCTTCTCGCCGAGAGCCTGCAGGAACTTCGTGTCGTGAAGGCCGACGACGTGGACCAGCGTGACCCGGTTCGAATCGAGATACGGAGCGCACTCTTCGATCGTGCGAACGGGCTTTTCGTCGATCCGGTCGGCGTCGTAGGAGAGGATCGAGATCCGGACCTCGTCGACCCGCTTCTCGCCGTGGTACTCGACCGTCCCGGGCGGCTTCGCGATCCCCTTGCCGGCTTTCCGGAACGACCTCTTCACTCCGCTCTTCTCCTTCGAGGCGCGTTCCCTCGTCCCGGGCCCATCTACCACAGCTTTCCCCTGAGCTTGGCGGTCAGGAACCCGAGCAGGAACCCGATCACGAGCAGCAGGAACGCGAGGATCGCCTGCGACATCGCGATCTTCCAGAAGAGGATCCAGACCGTCACGACGGCCGTGTTCTGGATCAGGATGATGACGGCGAGGATCAAGAGGCCGAGGTAGAGAATCCGGCGCATGGCGTTCCTCCCTCCGGGGCGGCGAGTCCTTCATGCTTTCCGCGCGAAGTATCCGCGCGCGGCCTGAGCGCGACAAGGGGAATTTGCCGGCCGGGGATCGCATCCCTTCCTTTGATATACTCGAGGCCCGGGACGGGGGCGAGCCGGGTCGTACCATCGCCCGGCCGTAGGGTCCGGGTGAAGGAAGGGCGCAGGGTGGGCGGCTGCACGATCGTCTGGTTTCGCCGAGACCTTCGTCTCGACGACAACCCGGCCCTCTCGGCCGCGGCCGCCCGCGGAGCGCCGGTCGTCCCCGTCTACATTTGGTCGCCCGGGTCGGATGGAAAGTGGTCTCCGGGCGCCGCCTCCCGATGGTGGCTGCATCAATCGCTTGTCGCGCTCGACGATTCGCTGAGGGGGGTCGGTTCCCGTCTCGTCGTGCGGAGCGGTCCGGCCCGAGCGGAGATCGAACGCCTCGTCGCGGAGACCGGCGCGAGGGCCGTTGCCTGGAACGAGCGGCACGAACCCGACGCGCGGGAGGAAGACCGGGCCGTGGAGCGCGCGCTTCGCGAACGAGGCGCCTTGGTCCTGGCGCATCGCGCCTCTCTCCTCCTCGACACGGACCGCCTACGGAACTCGACCGGAGCGCCCTACCGAGTCTTCACGCCGTTCTGGAAACGCATGCTCGCGGAGACGGAGCCGGACGCTCCTCTCTCCGCCCCGCGCCGCCTCCGCGTTCCGTCGCGGGGTCTCCGATCGCTCCCGGTGGAGGGTCTCGGCCTTCTGCCGAAGGTCGGTTGGGCCGGCGGGCTTCGCGAAGCGTGGACCCCGGGCGAGAGGGGAGCGCGCCGCTTGCTCGATCGGTTTCTCGACGAAGCGCTCCCGTGTTACGAAGGCGATCGCGATGTTCCCGCGCGCGCCGGCACCTCCCGCCTCTCGCCTCATCTCCATTTCGGCGAGATCGGGCCGAGGCGCGTCTGGATCGAGGCGCGGCGCCGGGAAGCGGCGTCGGGCCGCGCGAAAGCGAGGTCCGGCCCGAGGGGCGCGATCTCTCCGCTCCCGTTTCTCAGGCAGCTCGCGTGGCGCGAGTTCGCGCATCACGTCCTCGCGCACCACCCGAGCACGCCCGAAACGCCGCTCGCAGCGTCCTTCGCGCGCTTCCCGTGGAGGCGGAGCCGCCGCGACCTCGATGCTTGGCGGAGAGGTCTGACCGGTTATCCCATCGTCGACGCGGGGATGCGCGAGCTCTGGGCGACCGGGTGGATGCACAACCGCGCGCGGATGGTCGTCGCGTCGTTTCTCACCAAGGACCTTCGGATCTCGTGGCGGGAGGGGGCGCGCTGGTTCTGGGACACGCTCGTCGATGCGGACCTCGCCAACAACACGTTCGGATGGCAGTGGACCGCCGGCTGCGGCGCGGACGCGGCTCCGTACTTTCGCGTGTTCAACCCGACGACGCAAGGGCGCCGCTTCGATCCGGACGGATCGTATGTGCGTCACTGGGTCCCCGAGATCGCGTCGCTCGAAAACCGCTACGTTCACGAGCCGTGGCGCGCGCCCGCGGCGGAGCTTCGGCGCGCCGGCGTGCGGCTGGGCAGGACCTACCCGCGGCCGGTCGTCGACCACCGCGAGGCCCGCGAGGAGGCGCTCGCCGCCTTCGCGACGCTTCGCACGCGTCCGAAGCGAGGGAAGGAGGACTCTGTTGGACGATAGGAAGCTCCTTGTCGGGATCAGCGCTTGTCTCCTGGGGGACCAAGTCCGATTCGACGGAGGGCACAAGAAGGACGGATTCCTCACCGGCGTGCTCGGCGAGTATGTCGAGTGGGTCCGGGTCTGCCCGGAGGTCGACATCGGGCTCGGCACGCCGCGCGAGTCGATTCGCCTGGAGAAGAGGGCGGACGAGGTTCGGCTCGTCGGCACGAGGTCCGGGACGGACCACACAGAGAAGATGCGCGCGTACGCGAAGGACAAGTCGGAGGAGATCGCGGGCCTCGAGCTGAGGGGCTACGTCCTGAAGAAGGACTCTCCATCATGCGGCATGGAGCGGGTCCGCCTCTACGATCGGAACGATATCCCGTCCAAAGACGGGGTCGGTCTCTTCGCCGAGGCGCTCCTGAAGCGCAGCCCGCTTCTCCCGGTGGAGGAGGAGGGGAGGCTGAGGGACCCGAGGCTGCGCGAGAACTTCATCACGCGGATCTTCGCCTACGACCGTTGGATCGAGCTTCAGAAGCGAGGTCCGAAGCCGCGCGATGTCGTCGAGTTCCACGCGGCGCACAAGCTCCTGCTTCTGGCGCACAGCCCGTCGATCTACGGTTCGCTCGGAAAACTGGTCGCCCGCGCCGGAGTCCTTTCGATGGACGAGCTTCTCGCGCGCTACGAGAGCGAGTTCATGACCGCGCTCCGCCGGGTCGCCTCCCCGGGGCGCCACTCGAACGTGCTCGAGCACCTCGCCGGCTTCCTCAAGGAGGAGCTGAACGCGCGCGAGAAGGAGGAGCTGCACGGGGTGATTCGGGACTATCGGGCCGGATACGTTCCGCTGATCACGCCGGTCGTGCTTTTGCATCATCATTTGAAGCGGCTCGGCCATCGGTGGGTGGAGGCGCAGGTCTATCTCGAGCCGTATCCGCGCCAGCTTGCGCTCCGAAGCGCCGTCTAGACCGCGCGCCCGATTCGGCATACATTCTCCGCATGGTGCAAGCCGGAGAAGGACGAGGCGGCGGTTCGCCGAAGGGATCGCCGGCCGGCGGGATCCTCGTGATGACCGGAGAGACCGGAGGTCGGGCCGCTGTCCGGCGGCTACCCCGCCGCGCGGCGCTCGTCGCCCTGGCCGCGCTGATCGGCGCCGGGTGCGCCCGCTTTCCGCCCGGGGTTGCCGGCGTGCCGGGCGCTTCGCCCGCCCCCGAGACTCCGTGGACCCCCCCACGAAACCTCGCGGCGGAATCGCCGCTCTCGGCGCCGAACGAGCCCCTTCCGAGCGACCTTCTCGAACGCGCCCGCGACTGGACGCTGGCCGACCTCGTCGACATCGCGCTTCGCACGAGCTCGGAGACGCGCGCGGCCTGGCAGGACGCGCGCGCGGCGGCCGCGGCCCACGGAAGCGAAGAGTCATCGCGCTGGCCGAGGATCGATCTCGGGGCCGATCTCCGCCGCGAGCGGACGGATCCGTCGGAAGGGGAAGCGGCCGAGACGAGGACGTACGGCTATTCGGCCGACCTCGGCTATCTGCTCTTCGACTTCGGCGGGCGGGGCGCGTCGATCGAGGAGACGAGACAGGCGCTCTTCGCCGCCGACTGGATGCACAACCAGGCGATTCAAGACGTGGCCTTCGACGTGGAGCGGGCCTACTTCGGATACGTGGCCGCCGCGGCGCTGCTCGAAGCCGAGCTCTCCACGCTGGAGGAGGCGCGGGTCAACCGCGACGCCGCGGAGGAGCGGAGGAGCGCGGGGCTCGCGACGATCGCGGACGTCCTGCAGGCGGAGACGGCCTTCTCCGAGGCGCGCCTCGCCGTGGACATCCTGCAGGGCTCGCTCCTCGCCACGCGAGGGGCGCTCGCCACGGCGGCCGGCCTTCCAGCCGACACCGACTTCGACGTGGAGCTCCCCTCGGAGGAGCTTCCGGTCGATCGGGTGTCGGAGTCGGTCGAGGAGTACTTGGACCGCGCGAGGGCCGAGAGGCCGGAGCTCGCCGCGGCGCGAGCCCGGGCGCTCGAAGCGCGCGCGCGTCTCGGCAAGGTCCGTGCGGAAGGGTACCCGACCCTTTCCCTATCGGGGGGCGCGGAGAGGACGCACTACGACGATCCGGACGTCTACGACGATTCGTATCGCGCGGCGCTCCTTCTCCGCTTCCCGCTCTTCACCGGATTCGCTCACCGGTACGACGTGTACGAGGCGCGGGCGGAGGCCGAGGCGGCCCTGGCACGGCTCGCCGGCGCGGAGCGGGCCGTCGAACTCGATGTCTGGATCGGCTACAACGACTTCAAGACCGCCGAGCGGCGGGTGCGGACGAGCGAGGACCTGATGAGGAGCGCGACCGAATCGCACCGCGTCGCGCAGGGGAGATACAAATCGGGCGTGGGAAGCGTGCTCGATCTTCTGGCGGCGCAGAGCGCGCTCGAGAACGCCCGCGCCGAGAGTGTGCGCGCGAGATCCGACTGGTTCGTTTCTCTCGCGCGGCTGGCGCACGCCACCGGCGGGCTCCGGCCGGCTAAGCCGGCGGACGGGTCTGCCCGGGAAGGGGAAGAGGGACCGTAATGTCGAATCAGAGGCGATTTCGCCGCCGCTCTCGCCGCGGCCGGAGTTCGTGTTCGATCCTCGGCGCGGCCGCCGTCTTGGCTTTCCCTTGTTTCCTGCTTTCCGGATGCGGCGGAGATGGGGCGGAGGGTGGAAGAGCCGGGGGGATCCCTCCCGCCCCGGTCGTCGCCCGGCCCGCCGAGGTGCGGGACGTTCCGGTCCTCCTGAAGGCGATCGGCACCGTGGAGGCGATGCGCTCCGTCGAGGTGCGCGCGCGGGTCGGAGGCGAGCTCGCGCGAGCGGCGTTCGAGCCGGGGGCCGACGTGCGGCGGGACGACCTCCTCTTCGTTATCGACCCACGCCCCTACGAGGCCGCGCTCCGGCAAGCGGAGGCCGATTCGGCGCGCGACGCGGCGCGGTCCGTCGCTGCGGAAGCGACGGCGCGGCGCTACGCCGACCTCGTCGAGAAGGGCTACGTCACGCTCCAGCAGCACGATGAAGCGGTCGCGGCCTCCGAGGCGGCGAAGGCGACGGTCCGCGCGGACGCGGCGGCCGCCCTACTCGCCCGCCTCGACCTCGAGTTCTGCCGGATCCGTTCCCCGATCGACGGGCGGACCGGCGATCTTCTCGTTCACCCGGGCAATCTCGTCCGCGCGAACGACGAGCAGCCGCTCGTCGTGATCCACCAGGTCGCGCCGGCTTATGTGGCCTTCACGGCGGCCGAGAAGCGGCTCCCCGAGATCGAAAGCGGGGCGGGTCAGGGGACGCTCCGGGTCCGCGCCTCGGTACCCGGCGATTCGTCCGCTTCCCGCGAGGGCGAGCTCGCGTTCATCGACAATGCGGTCGACGAGGCGACCGGCACGATCCTGCTGAAGGCGGTCTTCCCGAACGAGGACCGTTCGCTCCGGCCGGGGCAGTTCGTCGAAGTCGCGCTCACGCTTTCCGTGAGGCGCGGGGCGACGGTGGTGCCCGCCGAGGCGATTCAGTCGGGGCAGCAGGGGACCTACGTCTTCACGATCGGTCCCGACTCGACCGCGGCGATCCGCCTCGTCTCGATCGGTCCGCGATCGGACGGCGAGGTCGTGATCGAAAGCGGCGTGGAGCCGGGCGAGCTCGTCGTCGTCGAAGGGCATCTCCGCCTCTTCCCGGGTGCGAAGGCGGTTGTCCGCCCGGCGGCGGGGGCGGCGCGCGAGGCGGGCGGCGAGGCCGCGCGATGAACTTCTCCGCGCTCTTCATCCGCCGCCCGGTGATGACGACGCTCGTGATGCTCGGCATCCTGGTGTTCGGCCTCGTCGGCTACCGCTCCCTTCCCGTGAGCGACCTCCCCAACATCGATTTCCCGACGCTTCAAGTTTCCGTGTCCCTCCCCGGCGCGACCCCCGAGACGATGGCCTCCTCCGTCGCCACGCCGCTCGAGCGCCAGTTCTCCACGATCGCGGGGCTCCAGTCGATGAACTCGACGAACGCGCTCGGGTCGACGCAGATCACGCTCCAGTTCGACCTGTCGCGCGACCTCGACGCGGCCGCGCAGGACGTCCAGGCGGCGATCGCCGCCTCGCTCCGCCAGCTCCCGCCCGACCTGCCGAGCCCCCCTTCGTACCGCAAGGTGAACCCGGCCGATCAGCCGATCCTCTACATCTCGCTCACTTCCTCGACGCTTCCGCTCTATCAGCTGAACGAGTACGGCGAGACGATGCTCGCGGAGCGGATCTCGATGGTGAACGGGGTCGCGCAGGTTCTCGTCTTCGGCTCGCAGAAGTACGCAGTGCGGGTCCAGATCGATCCGGCGGCGCTCGCGAGCCGCGGGATCGGCCTCGACGAGGTGGAGAACGCGATCCGCTCCGCGAACGTCAACCTCCCGACCGGATCGCTGGAGGGGGAGCGAACCGCTTTCACGGTGCAGGCGAGCGGCCGGCTCCTCGACGCGGCCGCTTACGAACCGGTGATCGTCGCCTACCGCGGCGGCAAGCCGGTGCGCCTCGGCGACGTGGGCCGCGTGATCGACGGCGTGCAGAACGACAGGGTCGCGGCCTGGCGGGTGGATCAGAGGGCGATCGTCCTCGCGGTGCAGCGCCAGCCGGGCACGAACACGGTCGCGGTGGCCAAGGCGGTGCGGGACCTCCTGCCGAGCTTCCGCGAGAAGCTTCCGGGCGCCGTCTCGCTCGAGGTCCTCTTCGACCGGTCGCAGTCGATCCGCGAGTCGGTCCACGACGTGAAGTTCACGCTGGCCTTCACTCTCGTCCTCGTCGTGTTCGTCATCTTCCTCTTCCTCCGAAACATCTCGGCGACGCTCATTCCCTCGCTCGCCCTCCCGCTTTCGATCGTCGGTTCCTTCGCCGCCATGCGCCTTCTCGGCTACAGCCTGGACAACCTGTCGCTGATGGCGCTCACCCTCTCGCTCGGGTTCGTCGTGGACGACGCCATCGTCATGCTGGAGAACATCGTGCGGCACATGGAGGCGGGAGAGCGCCGGCTGGAGGCGGCGCTGAAGGGGTCGAAGGAGATCGGCTTCACGATCTTGTCGATGACCCTGTCGCTCGTCGCGGTCTTCATTCCGGTCCTCTTCATGGGAGGGATACTCGGGCGCCTTTTCAACGAGTTCGCCGTGACGATCGCGGTGGCGATCCTGATCTCCGGCTTCGTCTCGCTCACGCTCACGCCGATGATGGCGAGCCTTTTCCTGAAGCCCTCGGCCGAGGCGCACCACGGCCGCTTCTACGCCGTCTCCGAGCGGGTCTTCGACCGGATGCTCGCGATCTACGAAAAAGGGCTCCTCTGGTCGGTCCGTCGGAAGCGCTTCACGCTCGGATACTCGGCGGTCATCCTCGCGATCAGCGTTCTCCTGTTCCTCCGCATTCCGAAAGGCTTCATGCCGAGCGAGGACACGGGCCAGATCTTCGGGGCCACGGAATCGCAGGAAGGGACGTCGTTCGAGGCGATGGTCGGCTACCAGCAGGCGGCGGCCGCGATCGTGGCGGAGGACCCGGACGTCGACGCTTTCATGTCGAACGTGGGCGGCGGCGGGAGGGCGGGAGGATCGACCACCCAGGGGGTCCTCTTCATCCGTCTCAAGCCGCGCGAAGAGAGAAAGTCGGGCCCGGACGAGGTGATCGAGAGACTCCGGCCGCGGCTTGCGCGCATCCCGGGCCTACGGGTCTTTCTCCAAAATCCGCCGGCGATTCGGATCGGCGGTCAGATGACCAAGAGCCAATATCAGTTCACGATTCAAGGGACGGACACCCGCGAGCTCTACGCCCACGCCGCGGATTTCGAGACGCGGGTGCGCGATCTGCCGGGGCTTCAGGACGTGACCTCGGACCTGCGCATTCGGAACCCCCAACTCGACATCCTCATCGACCGGGACAGGGCGTCGGCGCTCGGCGTGTCCGCGGAGGACGTGGAGCAGACGCTCCGGGGCGCGTACGCCTCGGGCCAGATTTCGACGATCTACGCGCCGAACAACCAGTATGCGGTCATACTCGAGCTTCTCCCGGAGCGGCGGCTCGATCCCGAGGCGCTCTCCGCCCTCTACGTCCGCTCGTCCACGGGGCGGCTCGTGCCGCTCGAGGCCATCGCCGAGCTCCGCGAGTCGGTCGGCCCTTCGTCGATCAATCACCTCGGGCAGTTTTCGGCGGTCACCATCTCGTTCAATCTAAAGCCTGGGTTCGCGCTCGGCGATGCGGTCGGAGCCGTGCAGGACCTGGCGCGCGAAGTGCTTCCCCCGAACCTCAGCACGAGCTTCCAGGGGACGGCCGAAGCGTTCCAATCGTCTCTCCGCGGCCTCGGCATGCTCCTCATCGTCGCCGTTCTCGTGATCTATCTCGTCCTCGGGATCCTCTACGAGAGCTTCATCCATCCGGTCACGATCCTGTCGGCCCTCCCGTTCGCGGGCTTCGGCGCGCTCGTCACGCTGATGCTCTTCGGGGTCGAGCTGAACATCTACGCGTTCGTCGGGGTGATCATGCTGATCGGTCTCGTGAAGAAGAACGGAATCATGATGATCGACTTCGCGCTCGACGCGCAGCGCCTCGAGGGGAAGCGGCCGGCGGATGCGATCGTGCAGGCCTGTCTCGTTCGGTTCCGTCCGATCATGATGACGACCATGGCGGCGCTCGTAGGCACGCTCCCGATCGCCGTCGGCTACGGCGCCGGCGCGGAATCGAGGCAGCCTCTCGGCCTCGCGGTGGTCGGCGGCCTCCTCTTCTCCCAGTTCCTGACCCTCTTCGTGACTCCGGTCTTCTACATCTACATGG
>Ga0105091_10000138_pt1 | contig 26227 bp, 24 predicted proteins | sample PPLLak1March2015_FD_87022 | JGI IMG/M metagenome (GOLD analysis project Ga0105091, IMG submission 87022) | Freshwater sediment microbial communities from Prairie Pothole Lake near Jamestown, North Dakota, USA - PPLs Lake P7 Core (1) Depth... | ecosystem: Environmental > Aquatic > Freshwater >... | reverse complement strand
GTGCTCTGACCGCTGGTTGTGCTGCTCTGGCCACTCGTGGCGTTCGGATCACTGGTTGAGCTCTGACCGCTGGTTGTGCTGCTCTGGCCACTCGTGGCGTTCGGGTCACTGGTTGAGCTCTGACCGCTGGTCGTGCTGCTCTGCCCGGTGGTGTCGGTCCCACTGGTCGAGCTCTGGCCACTCGTAGTGCTCTGATCAGTCGTCGAACTTTGACCGCTGGTTGTGCTGCTCTGGCCGGTGGTGTCGGTTCCACTCGTTGAGCTCTGGCCGGTGGTTGAGCTCTGGCCGCTGGTCGTGCTCTGGCCGCTGCTCGTGCCACTGGTATCCTGGCCGCTAGTTGTGCTCTGGTCAGTTGTGGAGCTTTGACTGGTCGTGGTATCGGTTCCACTCGTTGAGCTCTGGCCGGCGGTCGAGCTTTGGCCGCTCATCGTGCTGCTCTGACCACTGGTCGTACTCTGGCCACTCATGGTGCTCTGACTTGCCGTGTCGGAAGTCGAACCACCCGTACGCTGGTTCTTGGCCTCCGAAGGCCCTCCCCAGACACCAAGGGCTTTTAGCGTGTCATTATTGATCGCTCCGACCTCTGTCAGGTTGTTTTGTTTCTGGAATTCCCTGAGGGCGGTCTTGGTCTTCTTTCCCATTTGCCCATCGGCGGGGCCGGGATCGAATCCCTTGCTCTTCAGAGCTTCCTGCACTTGCCGAATTTCATCTCGGCTATAGCGCGCATCAGTCCAGTTGATGTCCCCACTCTGGGTCATTCCGGTCTGGGACTGATCAGTCTGACCAGTCTGGCCCGGACTCATCTGTGTCTGGCTCTGACTGGTGCCCGCATCCGGCTGGCCCGTCGTATCCGATTGATTCGACTGGGCCCAGACGGCGGGGCCTATACTGAAAAAGGTCGTCAGGCAGACGACACATAGTTGCCTACGGTCGAACATACACACTGCTCCTTTCGGTTTTAGCGTCTAATTTGACGAGGCGGGAGAGAGAGACGGCTGAAACTGAGCGACGATTCGAACGTTTTAACCATTCTAACCCGCCGGAGAAGCGGTCTCAACAGAAGCGGCCGACCGCCCCGTGTTTTTCCGGCTGAACGCCCCGAACTCCTAGACACCCCTTGACATCCAGCCACTTACGGGTTATTTGTGGAGCTATAGGCTGTCAGGAAGGCCCCCGCCCTGAACGGCTACCTTTCACAATCTGACAAACAGAATTAGAGGAGGAAGCGTTGTATGTTGTCCTGTCAGTTCCTGCAGTCGGAGCTGGGCCAGCGCGCAATCCAGTCGGCGGGTTTGAATTACGCCAAGGTCCAGCAGAAAGTAGCCGTCCTTAGCGATCAGGAGTTGAGCCAATTGGCTGAGCGGAGCCTGGACCTGCAGAAAGACTTCGCCGCTGGTAGACTGTCCAGCACCCACATCACTTATATCATCATCGCGGCCGTCGCGATCGTATTGATCATCGCGCTGGCGGCTGGTTAGTCCACAATGCGCCTCTTGGGGACACTGTTCCTTCTTTGCGCCGTAACTGCGACCTCTCGGGCGCAGGAAATCGCCCCGTCGACGGGATCGCTTGAGGCGAGATCCGCAGGCGAACGCCCAAGCGGTATTTGGCTAGACGTCCCCTTTTTCCAGCAGCAGAAGAACGGCTGCGGCGCATCCACCCTTGCCATGATTCTCCAATATTGGAACAGTGTCCCGGGGCCGCCGCGGGGTCTTGATACAGCGCCAAAAGCGCATCACTCAACCGCCGCGCCGGCCGTCGACCCACAAGCTATCTTTTCTGAGCTCTACTCGGACAAGTTGAAGGGAATTGCCGCCTCCCGGATGAAAGCCTATCTGGAGGAGAAGGGTTTTCACGCGTTCGTGTTCCATGGAAGCCTTCCGGACCTGAAGCAGCATCTGCTCAAGGGCCGGCCCTTAATCGTTTCGCTCGGAGGTTCCTCCCTGCATTACGTCGTAGTCGTAGGGCTGGATGAGCGGCAGAACCTCGTACTGGTCAACGACCCGGCGGTGAAAAAGCTCTCGAGCATGGATCAGCAGGAATTCCTCACTGCCTGGAAGGAAACCAATTACTGGACTCTCCTGGCCGTGCCCGATGCCCGCCCTTAATCCCTTGCACTTCTGCCGCTCAATCCGGCCCCGTATTCGCATCATCGTGCTCGCAGTTGGGCTCCTCTCGTTTTCCGCAACTCGCGCGCAATATCGGCAGGAGAACATCAAGTACCTTCAGGAGCTTCGTGACCGAGGCGCATGGCAACAAATTGTAGATGCGACCGGCCAGCTGCAATTGGACTCCGAGCAGCGCTTTCTACGAGGGCTGGCTCTGGCCCATCTGGGTCGTCTGCCGGAAGCCGAGGCCGAGCTGAAACGGGCGGTCGAACAAGCCGGAAAGAAAAGCGGCAAAATCCTGGTCGAGCTGGCCGGTGTCCAATTTCGAGAGAAGAGATATGGCGAGTCGGCTAAAAACCTCCACCGGGCAGTCGAGCTGGGAGAGACCGATCCCTACGTTTTCGATTTTCTGGCATCGGTCTACTATCTGCAGGGAAACCTGGAAGCCGCAGTCAAATATTGGAACCGGGTGGGCAAGCCTAACATCCAGGAACTGAGAGTCGAGCCTGACCGGATTCTCGAGCCGTTGCTCCTAAATCGTGCTTTGGCTGTCTCGCCCTCGTCAGAGCTCACTCTGAGAGCATTGCGCCTGACCGATCTTCGGCTGCACATGCTCGGCATCTTCGCTCGTCACCGCTACGACCTGTCAGCTCGTCCGGACGGCCAGTTCGACCTCACGATTCAGACCGCTGAAAGGGCGGACGTCCGCGCAGATTCTGCCTTCCGATCGTTGGTTGCTATCGCCCGCGAGTTGCCCTTTCAGACGGTTAACGCCGACGTGAGAAACATCAGGCGATCGGCGGTCAACTGGTCCTCAGCCTTCCGCTGGAAATTCGGCAATCACTTCTTTGCTACAAGCGTAGCTGCTCCCTACGGCCGCAACCCGAACTTGCTGTATCAGGCCGACTTCCGCGTCCGTGACGAGGAGTGGGATCTCTCCAGCTGGGGACCGGAAGCCGGCCTGACCAGCCTCGAGTTGGTCGAAACGAAGGCTGGCATCACCGCAATTGCAGGAGACCGGTGGGTCTGGTCCACAGGAGTGGCCGCCTCGCACAGGGCCATTTCGCAAGGACTGTTTCGCTCGGTCTCTTCAGATAGTGTTCACTCTTCAGGAATCGCGCTCGCCTCGACCTGGGGGGCTCGCTATGACTTTCTGCATCTGCCTGAAAAGCGGATTAAATTGTCCGGCGATGCACGTTGGGAGCTCGGCCGTTTCTGGAGCTCGAAGCCTGCCCTCTTCACTGTGGGCGAGGTCGCAATAACAGGTTCCTGGCGCGCCCAAAAGGAGGATCGACTCGTCTTGACAGCCCGCGCCCAAACGGGCCACTCCGGCGGATCAATCCCATTTGACCGGCTGTTCCGCCTCGGGATCGATCGCGACTCGGAACTGCTCCTTCGCGGGCACAAGGGGACCAGAGACGGGCTGAAAGGCAATGGTCCCATGGGCACTGGGTACCTGCTATCGAATGTCGATATTCAAAAGCGCCTCTACCGAAACGCGTTGCTTACCTTCTCCGCCGGACCCTTTCTTGACTCCGGCAGAGTCCTTCATTCGCGTTCAACTGCCTCCGAGGGCTGGATGTGGGATACCGGGGTCGAGGGGCGAGTCGGTGTGCTGCGACTCTTCCAACTCGCCGTTTCATACGGCGTTGATACAGGGTCGGGCGACCGCGTGGTTTTCTTTCGAGTACTCGCGGAGTAAATCACCGGTAGAAGCCTCCCCGGGAATTCTTCCCTGCCCTGACGCCCCGCTTTTGTGCCGTTATCTCGTATCTTATTGTTTCCGTTACGGCTTTCAATCCGCAGATAACTGGTCTTCGACTTGCTGATAAGTAAGGTAAGTCAATCGAGTAGGAGGATTCATTTCATGGCTTTAGCTGAAAGAAATCGAACCGATCAACTACCGGCAGAGGGCAGAAAGCACGAGAAGGGCGGTGTTGTCGGCTGGCTCCTCTCGGTGATCGTGCTCGTGATCCTGATCGGCATCGTTGTTTACGCTCTCTACAACCGCAACTGGAGAACGTCTGAGGTTAACGGGAGCGAAGTGAAGGAAGCCTACGCCTCGGTCAAGGGCGCCTCCCAGAATGCGGTTACCACGTCTAAGGTCAAGACAGCTTTGGCGCTGTCGAAACATGTTTCAGCATTCGACATAAATGTCGACACGAATGACGGTGTAGTCACGCTGCAAGGTCGTGTGCCCTCACAGGAAACCCGGCGGATCGCAGAGGAGATTGCTCGCGACACGTCCGGAGTCAAGCAGGTGAGGAGTCAATTGACGGTCGACCGTTCCGCAAAGCCCGATCCCGATGTCGCCCGACTTGGCACCCGCGTTTCGGACCTCGAACTGAGGACGCGTCTTCAGGACACGTACGAGAAGGAAGCCACTCTCAAGGATGACAAGATCAAGACAGACGTCCGGGACGGCGTGGTCACTCTTGATGGAGACGTCGACTCGACAGAAGAGAAGCAAGCTGCCGAATCTCGCGCCTGGCATATCGGGGATGTCAAAGACGTCCGGAACAACCTGAGGGTCCAGGGGCGGGTGGAAGGCGAACAACCGCGCGACGAACTGGCGAAACGGGTCGAATTCGAGTTGTATTCCTCGCGAGCGTTCGACCTCGAGCCGATTCAGGTGCGCTCCAACCAGGGAGTCGTGGTTCTGCAGGGACACGTCCGGTCCAACGCCGAGAAGCTTCTGGCAGAGAAACTGGCTCAGGAAGTCGATGGCGTGAAGAGCGTGCGGAACAACCTGGCTGTGGCTACAACGCCCACAACAACCGAGGCCCTGCCGGCGGAGTAAAGCAATTGTTGGGAGCGCAGGCATCTTGCCTGCACTGGGGCCGCAGGCATCCTGCCTGCTTGTGCAGCCAGTACCACCGATGTTGCAGGCCGAACAAGCAGGCAGGATGCCTGCGGCCCCAGCGCAGGCATCTTGCCTGCGCTCCCAGCATCCAATGGCTTTATTTCACTCCCACGCGCTGCTTCATCTTGGCGGTGATGGATTGTCGGACCTTGTCGAAATCCTTCCATGGGTCATGGGCACTCCGGAGTCTTTCGGAGATGTTCGTGAGATTGAAGGCATCCGACTGAATCCCGGACTCCAGTTCTTCCCAAGTCACGGGTACGGAGATCGGGCCTCCTGGTTTTGCCCGTGTCGAGTATGCCGCTACCGCATTCGCTCCCTTCGCATTCCGCAGGTAGTCCAGGTAAATCTTGCCCGTGCGCCCGGCCTTTGACGCGCTGCTCGTGTAGCTCTTGGGCTGGACTTCCACGAGCTTCTCGACGATCGTCCTCGAAAATCCTTTGACCTCGCCCCAGTCGTTGCGCCTTTGAAGTGGCACCACTACGTGGAGGCCCTTTCCGCCCGTGGTCTTTACGTAGGCCTTCAGCTCCAGCATCTCCAGCAGCTCTCGCAGGAGCCGCGCGGTTTCAATCACCTTCGGCCAGGCGACCGAAGGATCAGGGTCTAGATCAAAGATCATCCGGTCGGGGCTGTCCAGATTGTCGATTTTCGCGCCCCACGGATGGAACTCCAACACCCCCATCTGGACGAAATACATCAGCCCGGCTAGCGAGTCGACGGCAACATAGTATTTCTCTTCCCCATTCTCCTCGAGAGGTACAGCCTTCACCGAGCGAGGAGATTTCTTATCAAGATGTTTTTGAAAAAAGCACTGGCCGTTCCAGCCGTCCGGGCAGCGAATCAGAGTTAAGGGCCGGTCCTTAACGTGAGGGAGAATCCATGGTTCGGCAGCCTCATAGTATTCGGCCAACGCTCTTTTCGTGATCCCCGCCTCAGGGTAGACCATGCGGTCGGGGTGCGTGATTTTCACACCCGCAAATTCAATCTTTTTCTCACTCTTCTCAGCATCTTTGACTTTGGTCCCCGACTTGGATTTCGGCTTGGATTCTTCAGAAGCTTCCGTCGCCGTGTGCACGGCTTTCTCCCGCACGACTTCGTCCGGCTTCTTGTCCTCGCGCAGACCCTGGAAGGAGGGATGGCGCAGCTGCCCGTCTTGTGTCCACTCAGAAAAGGCGACCTCCGCAACGAGCTTGGGCGTCACCCAATGCACGCCCCGCGCAGCGGCTCCTCTCGGCGGGTTCAGAAAGGCGGGCTTGTCGACCTCCAGACTGCTCAGCTTACTTTTCAGCTCCTTCAGCGATCGCTCCGTAAAGCCAGTGCCCACTTTACCGGCGGCGACCAACTGCCCCTGTTCGTCATTCACGCCGAGCAGAAGAGCGCCCAACCCCTTCCGCCCCCCGGATGGGTCGGTATACCCCACAATCACAAACTCCTGCCTTTTGAGGCACTTGATTTTAAGCCACTCGCGAGTGCGTCCCTGCACGTAGGGTCGGTCGGCCCGCTTGCAGATCACCCCTTCAAGGGAGTGTTTGCACGCCTCTCGAAGAAAGACATCACCCCCGCCTTCAAAATAATCAGAGAGTCGGACGGGGCTGTCGGCTGGCAATCCGGACAGCAGGCGTCGGAGTATCTTCTTGCGATCGATCAGAGGGACACCTCTCAGGTCGTAACCCTCCAGGTGCAGCACGTCGAAAACAAAGTAAATAAGCCGCCCCTTGGGGTCCCCGGAGAGCACGTTCTGCAGCGCCTGAAAACTGGTCGTGCCGTCGGGCAGCAACACGGCGATTTCGCCGTCCAGAAGAGCGGAGCGGACCGGCAACACCCGGACACTGGACGCGAGCGAGGGAAAGTGCGAGGTCCAGTCTTTGCCGTTGCGGCTGATGAAACGGACGTCGCGATTGTCGATCCGGCATAGTTCCCGGTACCCATCGAGCTTGATCTCGAAAATCCAGCTGCCCCCTTTTGGAATCTCATCGACAAGTGTCGCCAGCTGAGGCTCGACAAAATCCGGAAGCTTCGCCTTCCGGGCGCCGTGCGCTCCTTTGATCACGTCGACGTCAAACTCCACGTCCTTCGAATGCCAGACATCGTCTTTGTCGGCAGCGATCTCTGCCAGGCTCCTGCCGCTGACCGCACTCTCGGGCATCTCTTTGGTTATGTCGAACTCTGAAAGCGGGCGGACGAATTCGTCACGTTCCTTGATGAGCAGCCAGTTTTCCTTGGCCTCTTCCTCGCCTGGCCGGGGCTTCATCCGGATGAGCGTCCAGGCTCCTCGGAGCTTCTGCCCCTCCAGCCGGAACTTCATGATTCCCTTGCGGTAACTCTGGACCGGATCCTTGTCCAACGGCACCCAGTTTCCGCAGTCCCATACCATCACTGTGCCGCCGCCGTACTCGTCCTTGGGAATGATCCCCTCGAAGGAGCCGTACTCGATCGGATGATCCTCGACATGGACCGCAAGACGCTTTTCGCGTGTATCGTAGCTAGGCCCTTTTGGCACCGCCCAGCTCTTGAGTACGCCCTCGAGCTCCAGGCGGAAATCGTAGTGCAGACGGGTGGCCGCGTGTTTTTGAACGACAAACGAGAAGCCCGTCTGCTTGTGTTCCTTGCCCTTGGGCTCCGGAGTTTTTTCGAAGTCGCGTTTTTCGTAGTAAGTTTTGAGGGCCATGGTTTCACTTAACGATGCCAGCAGCACGTCCGAAAGGATGAAGGATGAGGGATGAAGGATGAAACTAAAAGCCGAAGGGGCCCCGATTGCTTTCCTTCATCCTTCATCCTTCATCCTTTCGGGCGAGTTTTGCTCGCGCTCACGCCCGTTTCCGGGCTTTCTCGGGCTTGTTCGGCGCCTCAGCTCGTTTTTTGCCGCCCTTCTTCTTGGCTTCGGCGCGTTCCTCGACATTCTCGAGGCTGCGTTTGAGCAGGCTCATAATGTCAACGACCTGCGGCCCGGGCTCCGCTTCCGCCGGTGCCTGAGGTCGTCCGATCGTCCCGGTCTTCGCCTTTTCTTCAATCAACTTCATGACGGCGTCCTGGTACGTATTCTGGTACTCCTCAGGATCAAAGGGAGCAGCCATGGCCTCAACCAGGCGCTGGGCCATTTCCAGCTCGCGCTTGTCAATGCCCAGGGCCCTGAGATCCTCGCCGGGCAACTCCAGCTCGCCCGGATCCCGAAGTTCCTCCGGATATCGCATCAGCTCTAGAAGAAGCAGAGGTCCCTGGGCGATGACAGCGGCGATGTATTCCCGGGTTCGAATCACGACTCGCCCCAGTCCGACATACCCGGTCCGGCGGAATATTTCTCGCAGCAACCCGTACGCCTTGCGCCCGGGTTTCAGAGGTTCCAGGTAATAGGGGGTTTCAAAGTAGGCCAGCGGAATTTCGCTGCTCTTGACGACGCTGGTAATGCTGACGGTCTGGCTCGCGTCAGGACGCGCGGATTTCAACTCCTCATCGCTGAGGACGACGTAACCGCCATCCTCATATTCGTAACCCTTTACGATTTCCTCGAACGGGACTTCCTCGCCTGTCCCAGCATTGAAACGACGCTGCTGGACCCGGGACATGTTCCGCCGGTCCAGCATGTGAAAACTCACGCTTTTGCGATTCTCCGCGGTATACAGCGCAACGGGGATCGTCACCAAACCGAAACTAATACTACCTTTCCAAATCGACCGCGGCATTATTTCCTCCGACTCTTATATGAGCAAAAAGCGGAAAAAGCTTCAGGCCACTGATCGGCAAAAGACCTGAAAACAATGCTCTTCATTCAGGTTCGTCGGTGGACTCCAGCGGCATTTCTATGCGCATGACGAGGGCGTCTTCGACCGGGTGGCGGTAGTAGTGGGGCCGTCGGCCGACCAACCTAAATCCTAGTCCGTGATACAGCTTTATAGCGCCCCGGTTAGACTCGCGGACATCGAGGATGGCGTGAGTGCGGCCGAGTCCGGTGTTATGGAGGACATCAAGAAGGAGGCCTTTTGCCACTCCCTGCCTCCGAAACAGCGGGCTCACAGCAACGTTGGCAATATGGATCTCCGTTCCTGTCATGTATCCGATCAGGTAACCGACGACCCGACCATCCTTTCGTGCCACTCGACAGTAGCAGCTGGAGCTGGCCAGCCCTTGCAGGAAGGCGAACTCCGGCCAGGGATCTGAAAAGCAGACATTTTCAATTGCGAGTACCTCAGGAAGGTCAGAATAGAGCATCCGTCTCAACGAGTGTCCATCCGACTGGTCTTCCGTCTCGCCTTGAGGCGAACGTTCTCCAATGCTCATAGGCAATCGCGCCAATAGAGCCATTCTAAACTCGGATGGTTATGAGGAGAAGCAAGAGCGAAAGGATGAAGGATGAACGATGAAGGATGAAGGATGAAGAAAAGCAATCGGGGCTCTGTTCGGCTTTTCGTTTCATCCTTCATCCTTCATCCTTCATCCTTTCAATGTATGGCCAGCATCCGATCCAGCGCGACCCGTGTCCAGTGCGCGGTCCGTTCAGGCACGCTGATCTGGTTGACTACACGACCCTCGACGAGGTTTTCAAGGGAAGCGAGCAGGTGCGCGGGCGAAATCCGAAACATCGTGCTGCACAAGCAGCCGTGCTCCTCAAGAGAGATAACGGACTTGCCGGCAAGGCGGGATTCTTCGGCGAGGCGGTTCACCAGGTGAAGTTCGGTCCCGACGGCCCAGGATGTTCCTGCCGGCGCTGCCCGAACCACTTTGATGATCTTCTCGGTGGAGCCCGACGCGTCCGATTTTTGGACCACTTCCCAGGTGCATTCCGGGTGGACGATCACCTGGATCCCGGGATACTGAGAGCGAACCTTGTCGACCATGTCCGGCGTGAAACGCTGATGCACGCTGCAATGGCCTTTCCAGAGAAGGACTTTAGCGGCAAGGATGTCCGGAGATGCATTTCCGCCGAAATCGCGGTTCGGGTCCCAGACAGGCATCCGTTCCAGCGGAATGCCCATGGAATAGCCGGTGTTCCGGCCCAGGTGCTGATCGGGCAGGAACAGGATCTTCTCAGCCCTCTCGAAAGCCCACTTGAAGACCGCGCCGGCGTTCGAAGACGTGCAGACGGCTCCGCCCCGTTCTCCGCAGAAAGCCTTGATTGCGGCGCTGGAATTCATGTAGGTCACGGGGATGACCGGGGGTGTGCCGCCAAAGGTTTCTTCGAGCTCGCTCCACGCCTGCTCGAGCTGGTCGATCTCCGCCATGTCCGCCATGCTGCAACCGGCGGCCAGATCGGGCAAAACGACCTTTTGATGAGAAGCGCTCAGAACGTCAGCGCTCTCGGCCATGAAATGAACCCCGCAAAAAACGATATAGTCCGCCTCCGGACGGCTCGCTGCCTGCTGCGAGAGCCCGAAGGAGTCGCCGGTGAAGTGGGCAAACTTGATGACATCATCACGCTGGTAATGATGGCCGAGAATCACGAGCCGCTTGCCCAGCCGGGCTTTAGCTTCAGCGATCCTGCTCTCCATTTCGCGGTTGCTCGCCCCGAAATAGCTTTGCGGAAGGATACATGTCTGGCTCATTTTTGTCCGGAGCACCTCTAAGAAATCACTATCTTCAGCCGCCCGGCGGGGTTTCGATAGAGCGCAAACAACGCGCCCACTCAACCGCCTTGCCTGTCAACCGCCGATGAACGACATGCTACGGGGAGGCGGCACGAAGCCCGGTTCGTTAATCCCGTGGCCTCTCTCCTTTTTCTGGACCGTCTCTACGATGAATTCCACCAAGGCGGAATCGTCAGCACCGGAGCGAAGAAGCGATCTTATCTCGTGCTCGATCACGGAGAACAGGCAGGTCCTTATCTTACCATCCGCAGTGAGGCGGATGCGACTGCACTGCCCGCAGAACGGGACAGAGACGGGCATGATCAAACCGATCTCTCCCGGCGAGTCGGCGAAGCGGTAATCGGCGGACGTTGAGTGAGAGTTGGCCCTTCCGGCAGACACAAGCTGAAACCGCTCGCGGAGTCGAGCGAGCACTTCGGCGCCCGTTACCACCTTCTCCCGGTTCCATCCTCCCTCCTGGTCGAGAGGCATGAACTCGATAAACCGGACCGGGATGTCGAATTGGCGGGAGAACTCGGCAAAAGGGATAATGTCGTCCTCGTTGAACCCACGAACGAGCACGCAGTTCACTTTCACGGGGCCCAGTCCGATCCGTTTCGCTTCATGAATGCCTGCCAGGACCTTCTCGAAGTCATGACTCTGGGTCATGAGGGCGAAACGCTCGGCGTTCAGGGAATCGAGAGAAACCGTCACCCTCCTCAGTCCGTTCGCTTTGAGAAGGGCGGCTTTTTCCGCCAGATTGAAACCATTGGTCGTCAAGGCGAGGTCTTCCAGGCCCGGCAACCGGCTTAACTCCGCTATCAGAGCATCAATATCCCGTCTGACCATCGGCTCTCCGCCGGTCACCCGGATCTTGGTAATTCCAAGACTGACGAACAGGCGTGCGAGCCTGATGATCTCCTCGAACGTGAGGATCTCAGCTCGTTCCTTGCTCCCTTTGAGAGTAATGGATTTACAGTAAAAGCAACGGAAGTTGCAGCGGTCGGTTATGGAAATCCTCAAGTCCCTCATCGGCCTGCCATAACTGTCGGTCAAAAGCACAATTTTAATCCTGCCCTTAGGCTTTTCGATCATGTTATGCGTAAAAGCCGGGTTCTAGCAAGGGTGGCGAGGTCGGCGGGTCTGGGCAGGTACGCTGCGATCCTCTAGTTATCCGCCCTTATCCGTGGCAAAATAGTCTTTTTTTACATCAGGCAGGAGTGTTAAACCAAACATCCACTCACGTGAGTTAGAAGACCATGAACCAAGAGACTAGTGTTCAGAATTCTCAGCTTTCACAAACCCGGCTTCGTTCCCTCAAAACCATGGCGCAGCGGTTGCGGCGGCATTCGGTCATCTCCACGACGGAGTCCGCTTCGGGCCATCCCAGTTCCTGCTGTTCCTGCGCGGACATCGTCGCGACTCTTTTCTTCAACCACCTCCGCTTTGACGTCCGGAACCCGCACAACATCTACAATGACCGATTTATCCTCTCAAAAGGGCACGCGGCCCCGGTGATGTGGGCCGCCTGGGCCGAAGCAGGGGCTTATCCCGTTGACCGGCTGCTCACGCTGCGACGCATCGACAGCGAGCTAGAAGGCCACCCGACATTTCGATCCCCCTACGCGGGAGCGGCCACCGGCTCCCTCGGCCAGGGCTTGTCGATCGGCTTGGGAATGGCTTTAGCGGCGAGGCTCGACCAGACCGGCGCGCGCGTTTATGTTCTACTCGGAGACGGTGAAGTAGCCGAGGGCGCCGTTTGGGAGGCCGCAGCGCTGGCCGCCCACTATCACACCGACCATCTGATCGCCATTGTCGACGTCAACCGTCTGGGGCAGAGCCAGGCGACAATGTACGGGCACGACCTGACTCCATACGAAGCTCGCTTCCAGGCCAACGGATGGCGGACGCTGGTGATCGACGGGCACAACATCGAAGAAATCAACCGCGCTCTCAGCACCGCTGAGGCGTCGAGCGGAATGCCAACCGCTATCATTGCCAGAACGATCAAAGGGAAAGGCATCTCATTCCTCGAAGACTTGAACGGCTGGCATGGGAAGCCGCTCAAGAAGGGCGAAGAGCTCGAAAAAGCCCTGGCTGAGCTGGGGAGCAACTTCGACCTGGATGAGCCCCTTATGGTTGCACCGGCGCCTCACAGTCAGCTTCCGGCTCAGGTCACGGCCTCTCTTGCAAGCCCGCCCGATTACGAAGTCGGGGCCCAAGTCGCGACGCGTGAAGCCTACGGGAACGCCCTTAAGAAGCTTGGCGCGACCAGCAAGGCAATCATGGCGCTCGATGGGGATGTCAAAAACTCGACTTACTCCGAGAAATTCCTCAAGGAATTCCCCGACCGTTTTGTCGAGTGCTTCATCGCCGAGCAGAACATGGTCGGCACCGCGGCAGGCCTCGCTTCTCAAGGCAAAATCCCGTTCTGTTCCACGTTTGCCTGCTTTTTTGCGCGGGCCTATGACTTTATCCGCATGGCAGCAATCGGACAGGTGGACGTGAAGCTTTGCGGATCACACGCGGGCGTCTCCATCGGAGAAGACGGCGTCTCTCAAATGGGGCTCGAGGACATCGCGATGATGCGGGCGATCGGCGGTTCGACCGTGCTTTATCCTTCGGACGGGACATCAGCCGAGCGGATGGTGGAATTGGCGGCCCAGACACCCGGAATCGTGTACATCCGCACTTCCCGGCCCAAAACACCGGTTCTGTATAATAAGAATGAACCTTTCAAGGTCGGCGGCAGCAAGGTCCTGAGAAGCAGCGACCAGGATAAAGCCACGCTGGTGGCCGCCGGGATCACGATCCAGGAAGCGCTAAAGGCCTACGAGCAGCTCAGCCAGGATGGCATCGCGGTCAGAGTCATCGACCTGTACAGCGTCAAGCCGCTTGATCTCGACACTCTCCGCAAGGCGGCCCGTGAGACGGGCGCAATTATCACGGTCGAGGATCATTATCCCGAAGGCGGGCTTGGGGAAGCCGTGCTGAGCGCGCTGGCGGGAGAGACGTGCAAGTTCCGAAAACTGGCGGTGAACGGCATACCGCGGTCCGGAAAGCCTGCTGAGCTGATCGATATGTTCGGCATCAGCGCCCGGCACGTGATTCAAGCCGTGAAGGAAATGATTTGAGGATGGAGCTTTTTTTGGAGTGCGGCGGCAGAGGGAGGCCGGCGTATTACCAGGCCTACCGGCGACGCCGTTTTGGTACGAGCAGAAGCGAGCCATTTAGTCGCCGCGAGACCAACGCTTCTGCTCATACCAAAGCGGCGTCGCCGGTAGGCCTGGCAATACGCCGGCCTCCCTCTGCCGCCGCACTCCAAAAAAGCGCCGTGTTCCTCCTCGCCCTTCTTCTCTGCCTCTCCTCCCCGCTCGGCGCCCAACAGCGGCCCAGCCGGGATGACGCGGTCTCCATCGCCATTGCCGGGGAGTATCAGCGCGCCTACGACATCTTCCGGAACCTGCTCCATGACGCCCCGGACGACCCGCTGCTCAACTACTATACGGGTGCCGCCTGCGTCCGGATGAACAAGCAGGCTGAGGGTATCGACTACCTGGAGAAAGCGGTCCGGCATGAGGCGCCTTTCCCGCAAGCTTACCAGGAACTGGCTGAAGCGTATCTCAAGAAGAAGCTCAACTCCCAGGCGCGGGACGTGGTAGACAAAGGGCTGGGTCGGTATCCCAAGAACCAGGGGCTGCAGAAACTGCGAGCCAAAATCCAGCGGTTGAAGTCAGAAGGATAACGCGGACGAGCTGTCATCCGGTCACGGCACTGCCCGTCGCTCGTTGGCTGTTGCGCCCTCCGCGACTTCGGCCTCGTAGGTACCCTGTTGTGTCTCAATTTTCAACCGGCGTCCGGGCTCCGCGTAATCCCTCTTCACAAAAGCCAGGGCCACGGTCTGACCCAGAGAAGGTGAGAACGCTGAGCTGGTGACGTGCCCAACCCGTTTGCCTTCGTCCACGAGTACCTCGGCTCCGGCACCGAGCGGCTGGTCAGTCGCGATCAGCAACGGACGCAGGTAGCGGCCAACGCCGCCCACGTAAGTCGCTTTTGAGACGACCTCCTGGCCCACGTAGCATCCCTTGTCCAGGCTGATCGCGTCGTGTAACCCCACTTCGATCGGATTGTTGCTCTCATTGATGTCGACGCCGAAGACCGGAATTCCGCGCTCCAGTCGAAGGAGGTCCGCCACTTGGGCCGTGATTTCGAGGACAGACAGATTCGGGCGTGGCTCAAGTAGTTCTTTTCGCAGATCGTCTCGGCACTCGAGCGGTGCCATTATTTCAAATCCCTGGTCTGCCAGCTGGCTTTTCTTTGTCAACCAGCAAACCTCACCTTTCCATACCACCTGAACCACGGCGAGGGGCTCGTCAGGGCCAGGCGTGTTGAGGATCGTGCGAATCAGGTCCCCGGACTTCGGTCCGTGTACCGACAAATGTGCCCATTGGTCCGAGACATCTTCCAGAGACACCTCATCCATAACAATTAGCCGCTCGACCGTCTCGCGAAAGGCGGTCGCGAGCGAGGGGGCAATATCGATAAGGATATGGTCCGGAAAACGGTAATAGTAGAAGTCGGCAACCAGCTTTCCGGTAGGCCTGAGGAGTGTCCCGTACCTTCCGTGAAGGGCTTCGAGTCCCAGCACGTCGTTACTGATCATCGCGTGAAGAAACTGAATATGGTCGGCTCCCGCCGCTCTTAGCTTGTGTCTTGGACCAAGGTCCAGGATTCCGACGGATTGTCGAACCGCCTGGTACTGATCGAGGAATGATGGCTCCATGGATCTATTGTAAAGGCAGAAGGACGGGGCAAGAATGCCGGCAGGAAAGGCGTCCCGCCCGGGGCAGGCAAGAAAAGGGCCCGGCAGGGCCACGTTCCGAAGCCGCTGAAAGAGCCGCTGAACCGCTTGGATATTTTTCTCGCGCGAACGTTAGAACGCGTTCTAGCCTTCGCTTCTCGGCGTGAAATAAGTCCGAAATAGACTTTCTTGCTCGATCCACCACGCGTCGAATCCCTGCTTCTTTGCCACGTCTACCAGGGGGGCAGGGAGGAAAGGCGTGATCAACTCGAAGCACTGACCCGGGGCGAGTTGGCGCGGGCCTTTGAGAACGGCACTGACCGGCGGCTCGCCGGCCTCCAGCATCGGTCGAGCATCCATCGTCTCGACCACGCACTCGGGCCGATACCAGGACGGCTTTTCCTCGGGCTGCCCAGCCGTGCCTTCACCGGTGGGAGTCGTTTCTTGAAAGCCCACCGCCCGGCGCAGTTCACTGACCATGCGGGGCACAGGGACTCCACCGATAGCAGCCGCCTGTTTGAGCGTCGCCACCCGCGCCACGGTCTTTCTCAGAACAGGATTAGAAAGGCGGCTAAAAGCAGGCGCCATTCGAATCAGGACGGCCTCCAATTCCGGGTAGGCGTCGAGCAACTCACCGATCCGAGTATCGGGCGTTATATCAATGACTTTCCCGTTGGCTGTCACTCTTCACCTCTTCGTCATACTGCAGCAATCTCTGTTCCCCTTCCAGCTGCCTCTTTTCGGTCAGATCCTGAGTGATCTCCAGCGTGCCCAGGTACTCCCCCGCCTCATCCCGCAACGCTACGTAATCGATATGGATGAAGCGGCCCTTGAAGTTGATCCAGAACGGCGCGCGACTTTCGCGTCCTGCCCGGAAATCGTCGAGAATCTGCTGGACAATGTGGACACTTTTCGGCGGATGACAGAGCTGTACCTTTCTCCCCAGCACGGCCCGGCTGCGCACAAATACCCGGTCAGCCCCCTGGGTGAAAAATCGGACCCGGTCGTCCTTGTCGACAAAAGTAAGGTCGAACGGCAACGCGCCGAGTACCGCCGTCAGTTCCTGAGGCGTCATGCTGCCCGACGGAAAGGTGATTTTTTCGCTTTGCCTCTCGACTGCCGCAGCCTGCTCTGCGGCTGCCCATTTTTCCTCGGGATCGTAAAGGCAGAATCCGATCTCCAGGCTCTGGTTGTACACGGCATGCCATTCGTCTTCGGTCAGCGTATCTGAAGCCATTGGAAGCAGGATCTGTTCTTCCTTGAAAATCATCTCATCGATCGCGTCACTGGCCGGCTGGAGCACCAGAGCCAGGAGGCCCTGCACTTCATCCTGGTTGAGCGGACCGGCCTGAAGAGCCTCGAGCGCTGCCTTGATCAGCTCGCGCACCTCGTCGTCTTTTCCCCACATGACCGTCGACGGTCCGGTAATTCCGTGCTTCTCCAGAAACGGAAACACGAGGTGTTCCTTACGGCTGTAGTGCTTCTCGACGTCGCTGAGCGCATTAAAGCGCTCGCGCACCTGGGAGAGCAGGTCAGCCAGGTCCGCGTCCCTGCTCGCCTTGCGGAGCAGATCGTAAAGACTGTCCAGGGCTTTCAACTCCTGACGCAAGGCCTGGTTCTCCTGCTTGAAGGTGTCGACCGGATGTCCGGGCGGCACCTTCCGGGCCTTCTCCAGCGTGATCGCCCCCTTCAATGCCTGGCTGTGCAGATCGCACAGCTTCAGGACCTCCTCGACTGGAAGGCCCTCATTGATCAATTCCTGCTCGACTTCAACGACGTCGTCATAGGGGACTTGCCCCAAGGTCCGGATGAGCTGCGTCCTGACCGCAGCCGGGGCCGTACCTTTGTGAAGCTGCAGGATCATGTGTTTCAAGACTTCTTTCCGCCTGGCGGTACTCTCGAGCAGTTCGCTCATCTTGGTCTGTTTCCTCCGTGGATTGCTACAGGTTAGCAGCCGGCTCTAACCGGGTCTTTGACTTAAGTCACAGAGCGCAGCGCGAATAACGGAGGCCAGGCGGATATAATGGTCCGCTTATGCGAATCAGAGGGCTTATCTTCGATTTCAATGGCGTCATCGTGGACGATGAGCCGCTCCACGCGCGCGCAGTTCAGCGGGTGCTCCAGGAGGAAAACGTTGAGCTGTCACTGCCTGAGTACTATGACAAGTACCTGCCCTTTGACGACTTTAACTGCATTCTGAACATACTGCGAGACCGCCAGGAGCCGTGCCACGAAACGCGGATCCGGGAGTTGGTGGCCCGCAAGGCGGTCCACTATTTTGATGAGGTCAGGGAGAACATTCCGGCCCTGGCCGGCTCGATAGGTTTTATCCGAAGCTTGCCCCACGCCTTGCCTGTTGTGATTGCCTCCGGCGCCGCTCGACGCGAGATCGAGTTCCTGCTGCTCGAGCTGGATCTGACCGACCGCTTCCTGAAGATCATTGCGGCGGGAGATGTCGCCAACAGCAAGCCCCACCCTGAAGCCTTTCTCAAAGCTTTCGAGATTCTCAGAACCCATGTGCCCGATCTCGACCGGACAGAAGTGGTCGTCTTTGAAGATTCGTACCTGGGAGTTCAGGCTGCCCGGACCGCAGGACTGAAGTGTGTCGGTCTCTCGACGTCGTACTCGCCCGAGCGGCTGTCCGCCGCCCACCTGGTCGTCGACAGCCTGGCCGGCTGGACGGTGGAAAGGCTGGAAGCGGCGATAGGGTAACCCAGCTACGTTCTCATCGCCTCGATCAGCCGTGTCTGCAACAGGACTTCGCCCGGTTTCAGGGCTATCACTTCGGTCCGCTCATCATGCAGGTAATCGGCGAGCTGTTCCGGCCGTCCAGTGAGGGGCGGGAACGTCCCGTAATGCATCGGTATGACTTTGCGAGCGTTCATCAGCCGGCACGCATATGCCGCCTGGCGAGGATCCATGGTGAACAGGTCTCCGACCGGGAGAAGCACGACGTCCGGCTGATACAGGTCCGCGATGATCGCCATATCGCCGAAAACGCACGTGTCGCCCGTGTGATAGATTCGGAAGCCGTTCTCGAATTCAATCACGTATCCTGCCGCTTCGCCCCCGTAGACGATCGAACCGTCATCCTCTGTAATCCCACAACTGTGGCGCGCGTCGACCATCGTCACGTGCACATCGAGAAGTCGCTGGCTGCCGCCCTTGTTCATGGCGCTCACGTTTTCGACCCCCTTGCGGCCCAGCCAGTTGGCGATCTCGAAAATGCACCCGATTTTGGGCTTGTGCCGCTTCGCGAGGTCAACCGCATCGTGAATGTGGTCGAAGTGACCGTGGGTGATCAGCATCAGGTCCAGACGATCAATCTTCTTGTCGACCTCCGGGCAGGCGGGGTTTCCATAGATCCAGGGATCGATAAGAAGCTTGTTTCCTGCCGGCGTCGTAAACAGAAAAGTCGAATGACCCAAATACTTAAGCTGGATGGCGTGATTCTCTTCCATCGGTTCCTCCCGTTCCTCCTCGAAACCGTTTTAATCAAAAATATACCGGAGGTACGGAATCGAGTAAACTGGGGGGATTGATGGACAGAATCTGTTTGAACGGTGTGCCTTTGCGGGCGCGACTGGGGGAACTACCCGAGGAACGCGCCTTCCCTCAGAAGCTCCTTCTGGACCTTGTCATCGAGGTGGAGCTCGAGGCAGCCGCCAACACCGACCAACTGTCACTCACAGTTGATTACAAGAAGTTGGTTGACCAGCTCCAGGCCTTTGCCGAACGCACGTCGTGTAATCTGCTCGAGACGCTGACTCACCGGCTGTGCGGGGTGGCACTGGAAGATCCCAAGGTGAGCGGTGTTCACGTGAATTTGCGCAAATTCCCCGCCGAGCTAACCGGGCAGGTCGAATCAGTTGCGGTGGAGATGATTCGGAAGAGATAGCAGAGGCACGGGGGTGGCCCGCGGATAACGCGGATCTTGCGCGGATAACGCGGATAACGGCGGCAAGCTGAAATGCGTTCAAGGAGCTTGCCGCCGTTATCCGCGTTATCCGCGCAAGATCCGCGTTATCCGCGGGCCCACCCCCGTGCCTCTGCTATCTCACTAAACCGTAAACGAATGCCCGCAGCTGCAGGAGCGGCTGGCGTTGGGATTTACGAACGTAAATCCCTGCTGCATGAGCGTGCCTTTCCAGTCCAGGGTCATTCCCTTCAGGTACAGGTAGCTCTTCATGTCCACGAAAATCCGGGCGCCGTAACTCTCGAACACCTTGTCCCCCGGCTTCTTTTCCGGCTCAAAGCGCATGACATAGCTCAAACCGGAACACCCCCCGCCTTTTACGCCCAGCCGCAGCCCGCCATCCGGATGCCCTTGTCGTTCCAGGTTCTCGCGTATCTTGCCGGCCGCTTTTTCAGTCACTTGAATCGCCATCGATACCAATCCCTTCCTTTGCTGTTATGACGCAATGCTTGTCGAACGGTTTCGCCTTGCCTACTATTGACGGCATGGTCGCAGGCATCATCCTCGCTGCCGGCAGTTCCACCCGCATGGGAGAGCCCAAGGCGCTTCTCGATGCCGGCGGCCTCACGTTCCTCAACCGCATCCTCAGGAACCACAGGGCCGTCAGACTCCCCGTCATCGTTATCCTGGGCGAACACGAGGCCCAGATCCGGGCTGCAGTCGACCTGCAGGATGCGACCGTCCTCGTGAACCCGCAACCCGAGCGGGGACCACTGTCTAGTTTGCGGATCGGTCTTGCATCCGTAAAGAACTGCCAGGGTGTCCTCGTTCATCCCGTTGACCATCCGCTGGTAACCCGGGAAACTCTCCAGGCGCTTCTCGATGCGCACCACAACCTGCCCGATCGCATCGTCCTCCCCGAATTTGGCGGTCGACGCGGGCACCCGGTTCTCTTCCCGCGACCTTTGTTCGAAGAACTGCAAGCGGCTCCGCTGGACCAAGGCGCCCGTTACGTGGTTCGGAGACACCCGGAATCGGTTTTGGCAGTGCGAGTGTCGGACGAAGGCGTGACCCAGAACATCGATACGCCGGAGGACTATCGCCGGCTGATCACACCGGCGAAACGCTGCTAGATCTGGTAAGAGAGGATGCCGTCCTGTCGGATCTTGCGTCGGACCAGATCCTGCATCGTGATCGACTCAAGCTTCTCGAGGAAGTCTGTCTCGACCTCCCGCCATACCAGGTAGACCATCGAGTCAGCCGACAAGTGAGGATCGAGAAGGGTGAGCTCCCCTTCTACCGCTTCCACCACGTCCTTGAGCGTGATGGCCGAAGCTTCTCTCCCCAGGAGGTAACCACCCGACGCGCCGCGAACGCTCTTGACGAGCCCGGCCTTCTTCAGTTGGATCAGAATCTGCTCGAGAAACCGCAGCGGAATCCGTTGTCGGGCGCTGATTTCGCGCGCTTGAACCTGGCGGTCGGAACCTCCCAAGGCGAGCTCAAATAAGGCCAGGACAGCGTATTCAACTCTTGCCGTGATCTTCATTTACACAATTCTTATCGTATTGGTCGATTTTATCACGACTGTCAAGGTGATGGACCACCTGGACGTAATGGAAATACCCTCGGTAGCCCCGTTTATTCGTGTCCAGGCCGTCGACTTAGTCCACCCCGTCCATTTCGTCCAGCTATAATGAAATTAACGTCTTATCCTGCATCGCCCTGGAGCACCACATGAAAAGCCAATTCAAAGTGCGCCTTCTCGTTTTCTGGCTGTCTTTGGCTGCATTGCTTGCCGGCCTGTACCCCGGTTGTGCGCGCAACCCGGTCACCGGCAAGCGTCAGCTGGCCCTCATTTCCGAACAGCAGGAAATCGAGATGGGTAGGGAGTCTCATCCCCAGGTCCTTCAACAGTACGGTCGCCTCGATAACCCGCAAATGCAGACGTATGTCGACGGCATCGGCCAGCGATTGGCCGCCGGTTCGGAGCGTCCCGCGCTGGAATGGCACTTCACGGTGGTCGACGTCCCGGTCGTGAACGCCTTCGCCCTGCCCGGCGGCTACATCTACGTCACCCGGGAAATCATGGCCTACATGAACAATGAGGCCGAGCTCGCCGGCGTCCTCGGTCACGAGATCGGACATGTGACGGCCCGCCACTCGGTTGAGCAGATCAGCAAAGCCCAGCTGTTCAGTCTCGGCCTTGGAGTGGGAAGCATTGTCTCTCCCACGTTTCAGCAGCTGAGCGGCCTGGCCGAAAGCGGCCTCAGCCTCCTGTTCCTGAAGTACGGACGCGATGACGAACGGCAGTCGGATCAACTGGGCATCAAGTACATGGCCGAGCAAGGCTACGATCCGCGCAAGATGGTCGAGTTTTTCGAGGTCTTTGAGCGGCTTCAGGAGCAATCCGGGGAGGTCCTGCCCAACTGGCTGTCGACGCACCCGGCCCCGCCCGACAGGATCAAGAGGACCAGTGAGGACGCCCGACAACTGCTTGCCAATCGTCCAACCACAGACCTGAGAGTCGCGCGAGAGCCTTATCTGCGCCAGTTAGCGGGCATTGTCTACGGCGAGAATCCTCGAGAAGGGTTCACCCAGAACGGCTGGTTTCTCCACCCGGATCTCCGTTTTCGGATTCAATTTCCGGACGGCTGGAAGGTGCAGAACACGCGAAGCGCCGTGGTGGCAGCCGAGCCGAACGGCGCGGCAGCGATCCAGCTGACGCTGGCGACCGAGCGACGCAGCCCCGAGGACTATGCAGCGCTCCTGGCAAATCAGCCGGGAGTCAGGATGTTGCGCGGAAACAGGACGTCGATAAACGGGAACCCGTCTTTCGTAGGCGTTTACGAAGTGGTGAATCAGAATACGCAGCAGGCGATCGGGGCGCTTGCCGCCTTCATCTCTTACCGGGATAACCTCTACCAGGTGGTCGGCCTCACTTCTCCGAACCAATTCCGGTCAGCAAGCGCGATTTTCGAATCGAGCCTTACGAGCTTTGGCGAGCTAAATGACAGCCGGGCGCTCAGCGTGCAGCCCGACCGCATCCGGATTGTCCAGGCTCGAGATGGTCAGACACTGCGCGATCTGGCCGGGCGCGTGCAGAACTCGAGGATCAAGCTGGAAGACCTCGCGTTGATTAACCGCCTGGAACCAAACGAGCCGCTGCGCGGCGGAGTGGAAGTGAAGTTAATCGAGGCGGGAAGAAGAATCAGCGATTGAGAAAAACAGGAGTCAGAAGTCAGAATGAAAAAAGGGTGTACCTCCTCGGCGCCGCTTTTTATTCTGACTTCTGACTCCTGACTCCTGTTTTCAGTTGATCCAGAAATCGTCTTCTTTTCGACCGCTTCGCGGGCTACGGTAAGGCGGTTTGGGGCTGGGCTTGTCCTGCCGGCCTCCCTGGTACAGCCGGAATCGCCGCTCCATCCTGCGCAGCCTCCACTTGTAGTAGCTTTCGCGTATCCTCGCCGGGCTGGTCCACCCTTTCATGTAAAGGAAAGCAAAGGCCATCCCGCCGAGATGCGCGAAGTGGTCGACCGCGGTGCCGCTGCTGGCAAAAGCCGAAAGGAACGCGATTGCGCCGAGAATCGCGACGAAATACTTCACCTTCACCGGAATCAGGAAACTGACGTACACGAGCCGGTCGGGAAACATCATCCCGTAGGCCATGAGAACGCCGTAAACGGCGCCGCTCGCGCCAATCGTGGGTATCGGAGAACTGGGGTGAGCGAGTATCGAGAGAATTCCGGCCCCGGCTCCGGTAAAGAAAAAGAATCCCAGGAACTTCGAACCGCCCCAATACCGCTCCAGCTCGGAGCCGAACATCCAAAGCCCGAACATGTTGAACAGAAGGTGCAGGAATCCGGCATGCAGGAAGAGATAAGTAAACGGTTGCCAGACGAAAAGCTGGCTGATAACCAGGTAAGGAGTCAGTCCGAAAAAGTGGACCATCGCTAATGGCGCGGGAATCTGGGCCAGGAAGCCTATGACGCACGCGATGACGATGTACTTAACCGTGGGGGTGAGACTCGGTCCGATGGTGAGGTAACGCCCGTAAGCCATTCCTAGAAATCATAGCATGAAGACGGCGGGCGGTGAGGTGGGCATGGACGGGCATGGACGACACGGACGTTGTGGACTTAGTGGACGGTTCAATACACCGTCCACTGGGTCCACAACGTCCACGTCGTCCATGGCAGGCTATTTAGGTGCCCTCTGACCACGAGCTGAGGTACTCGACCTGCTCGGGTGTCAGGCAATCGATCGCGGTTCCGACGGCACGAAGTTTCAGCCGGGCGATTTCATGGTCGATCTCCTGAGGCACCACATACACCTTGGGTTCAAGCTCCGAGTGGTGCTTCACGAGGTACTCGGCCGAAAGTGCCTGGTTCGCAAAGGACATATCCATGACCGAAGCCGGATGGCCTTCAGCCGCTGCCAGGTTGACCAGCCGGCCTTCGCCAAGCAAGTTAATCCGGCGCCCGTCGGACAATGTGTACTCATCAACGAAGTCGCGAATCCGGCGCTTCTTGACGGCCAGCTTCTCAAGGGCCGGGATTTCGAGCTCCACGTTGAAGTGACCGGAATTGCACACGACTGCCCCGTCCTGCATCACTTCGAAATGCTCCCTGCGCACCACGTGCTTGTTTCCAGTCAAGGTGATGAAAATCCGGCCGATACGCGCGGCTTGGTTCATCGGCATCACCTGGAACCCGTCCATGAGGGCTTCCAAGGCACGGACCGGATTGATTTCGGTCACGATGACATTGGCGCCCATACCGCGGGCGCGCATCGCGACACCGCGTCCGCACCAACCGTAGCCGGCCACTACGACCGTGTTGCCGGCCAGCAAGAGATTGGTCGCTCTCAGAACGCCGTCGACGGTTGATTGCCCGGTGCCGTAGCGGTTATCGAACAGATGCTTGGTGTCGGCGTCATTGACTGCAATGACTGGAAACCTCAGGACTTTGTTTTCCGCCATGCTGCGCAGACGGATGATTCCCGTGGTCGTCTCTTCGGTCCCGCCGATCACATTCGGTATCAGGTCCTTCCGCTTGGAGAGAACCGTGGTGACCAGGTCTGCCCCATCATCCATCGTGATCTGAGGTTGGTGTGCGAGAGCCGAGGTGATGTGGGAATAATACGTCTCGTTGTCCTCCCCCTTGATGGCGAACACCGGCATCTCGTAGTGTTTGACAAGCGCGGCCGCGACCTCATCCTGCGTGCTCAGCGGATTGGAAGCGCACAGCCGAAGTTCCGCGCCTCCTGCTTTAAGCGTTCGCGCGAGATTGGCCGTCTCGGTGGTGACATGGAGGCACGCCGAGATGCGGACGCCGGCCAGCGGCTTTTCGGCTGCGAATCGTTCGCGGATCTGTTTGAGGACGGGCATGGACTGATCAGCCCAATCGATTCTGTCCCTCCCCTTGTCCGCGAGACCCAAATCCCTGATATCGAAATCCATAGATGCTCCTTGGAAGGTTCACGGTTTACCGGTTCACGGTTTACCGGTTCACCGGTTCTATACTCTTTTGAACTTCGAATTTCCAAACTCAAAAACCCGGAACCTTGAACTCAGAACTCTGAACCGGAAACCGTGAACCGATAAACCGTGAACCGGTGAACCTTTCTTAGCAATGCGCGGCCAACCCGGCGTCGGCTCGCAGGACGGGGGCTTTGTCGGTCAGCTCCCACGTGAAACCGCGATTCTCCCGGCCGAAATGGCCGTAGGCAGCGGTGTGGCGGAAGATCGGGCGCCTGAGGTTCAGGGTGTCGATGATACCCCGCGGGGTCAGGTTAAAGTGCGCGCGGATCAACTCCGTGATCGTCTTGTCGCACACGGTGCCGGTGCCGTAGCTGTTCACCATGACGGAAACCGGCTCGGCAACGCCGATGGCATAAGCCAACTGGATCTCCAGGCGGTCAGCCAACCCGGCCGCCACACAGTTCTTCGCGACGTAGCGGGCCATGTAGGCCGCGGATCGGTCGACTTTGGACGGGTCTTTCCCGGAGAACGCGCCGCCGCCGTGACGGGCATAGCCGCCGTATGTGTCCACGATGATTTTGCGGCCTGTCAGCCCGCAGTCGCCCTGCGGTCCGCCGGTGACGAAACGCCCGGTGGGGTTGATGAGGAACTTGGTCTTTGCGTCGACCAGTTCGACCGGAATAGCTGCCTTGATGACGTGTTCCTTGATGTCGGCGTGGATGGTCTGGTTGTTGACTTCCGCGCTGTGCTGGGTTGACACGACGACCGTATCGACACGTACCGGCTTGTCATCCTCGTACTCAACCGTCACCTGGGATTTCCCGTCGGGGCGCAACCAGTTGACAATGTCGTCCTTACGGCACTCCGAAAGGCGCTCAGTGAGCTTGTGGGCAAGCAGGATTGGCGCCGGCATCAGCTCGGGGGTTTCCTTGCAGGCGTAGCCAAACATCATGCCCTGGTCGCCCGCACCGCCGGTGTCGACTCCCATGGCGATATCCGGGGACTGTTTGTCGATGGAGCTGATCACACCGCAAGTGTCAGAGTCGAAGCCGTATTTGGCGCGCGTGTAGCCGATCTCGCGGACGGTCCGCCTGGCGACCCCCGGAATGTCCACATAGCACGACGTCGTGATCTCACCAGCAACGACGATAAGCCCGGTGGTGATGAGGCTCTCGCAAGCCACTCGTCCAGTCGGATCCTGCTCCAGAATAGCGTCCAGAACGGCGTCAGAAATCTGATCAGCGATCTTATCAGGATGTCCCTCGGTGACAGACTCTGAGGTGAAAAGTTGCCTGTCGTGTGATGCCATTACTCCTCCTTATTTCCGCCTTGTGTTTACAGCCGACGGGCGATAAAAAAAAGACAACCTAGCATAGGCCCATAGGAGTGTCAAACCGAACGGCAGAAGTCAGGAGTCAGAAGTCAGAAGTCAGAATGAAAGCAGGAGTGCGCTTCCCAGCCGCTTTTCATTCTGACTTCTGACTCCTGACTTCTGACTCCTG
>Ga0105091_10000137_pt1 | contig 26311 bp, 30 predicted proteins | sample PPLLak1March2015_FD_87022 | JGI IMG/M metagenome (GOLD analysis project Ga0105091, IMG submission 87022) | Freshwater sediment microbial communities from Prairie Pothole Lake near Jamestown, North Dakota, USA - PPLs Lake P7 Core (1) Depth... | ecosystem: Environmental > Aquatic > Freshwater >... | reverse complement strand
CTTTTACGATTCCAAGCACAGGATCAAGGACCACGGCATTAGTAATGAGATAATCAAGGGCTCCATTGGCGTTTGTAACACCTGAGGTCTGAGCCAAACCATCTCTAAGCGTCTTCCCCCCTCCGAAAACACATTCATCACCAGGAGTAATCAAGTCCTTTTCTACTTCTATAAACACCTCAGAATCTCCAAGCCTAATCTTGTCGCCTGTTGTAGGACCGAACAGATCAGTATATTGTTTTCTCGTTAATTTTAGAACCATTTCTTTCTAAGCCTCTTTTCTCCCTATTATGCTCCTTTGTATCCTGCCCTCTTAGCCTTTTCCAATGCAGCACTTTTTATATGAGACGATCTGAGACCTCCCATCGTCAGACCATTGAATCCGTATACAATTCTAGCTCCACCTATTTCTGTCAACTCTACTTCCTTCTCGTCACCTGGTTCAAATCTAACACCAGTTCCGGCTGGAATGTTTAGCCTATAGCCGTACGCCTTTTCCCTAGGGAATTCTAACGCTTTATTCACTTCAAAGAAGTGCGTATGTGAGCCTATTTGACATGGCCTATCACCAGTATTCTTAACCTTTAACTTAATTGTCTTCCTACCTTCATTACATATTACAGGCTCCGAACGCAAAACATATTCACCTGCGATCATTGAACTAGATACCTCCCTTCTCCTGGTTTGTTGTTGTTGTTGTTTTTTTTAGGTGCTGCTTTTGTTCTTTTCATTTTTTTAGCCAATTATATCAGACTCCTACCTTTTATTGAACTGGATCGTGAACTGTCACCAGTTTCGTTCCATCGGGAAATGTACACTCTACTTGTACCGTGTGTATCATATCTGGGACCCCCGACATCACGTCTGCCTTTTTTAATACAGTTCTAGCAGACTTCATCAACTCGGCAACACTCTTTCCGTCCCTTGCCCCTTCCACAACATGATCTGCAATATAAGCCACGGTCTCAGGGTAATTCAATTTCACGCCCCTCTCCTTCCTTGCTTTTGCGATCTGAGCAGCTGTCCAGATCATCATTTTATCCACCTCTCTAGGTGCTAACATCATATTTCCAAATACCTCATTTACTTCTAAATGATTGAAATATTTAAGTCTAAAAAAATATCCGCAAATATTCAGCAACTTTAATTGGTTTAGAATTGAGTCGACGTCGACAATAACATCCAATGTTGTTGTCGCCCGATATATAGTGTGTTTCTTACGATTTTACCACTTTAACCGGAATCACCGAATCTAGCCAAAAAAAGATTCTATCAAAGTGACCGTCCTTCTTTGTAGGCAGCTTGAAATCAAAAGTCTTTTCGCTAGTCGTGAGCGTAAGAAAATTAGTTTGAATCATTGAACCCATCATATTGTGGACGATAGTTTCCGTACCTTTCCGAATTTCAAGAAGTTTTATGTCATCATACCAAACATAGAAACTCTGAGCTCTGTGTAAGATTGAATTAACGTCAATAGAAGCTGACTTTTTCATGATGTCTGAATTCTTAATTTTCTTGCTCAAAATCAGGTAAGGATAAGGAGCCATTCCAGCAACGTAGCCCAAATCCAGAAATTTCCTAAAAAATTCCTTTTTGCTTATAATTATTCTTTTTGTAGTAAAATCGAGGAAAGTATTTTCTCCCCACCCACCCCGTGATTCGGAACTGAGGCGCAACACAAGTTCTTCCAAGCCCTTCCTGTTACACCAATCTATAAACAACTGTAATTTTTCAGGATCGGTAAGACCTTCCGTTCTTGCCTTCGAATACTTTAAAAACTCTTGAAACTGTTCGGGCCCCAATCTGATTACAAACGGGTAACACTTAGCATATATGTAAAGATATCAATCAATCAACTAGACTTTTAAAAAAAAGAAAAATATGGGCTTTGGGGCTCGCAACCTTCTAACGATCTAAGGACGCGACCACCCAATACCTGCAGGAATGTTCTCGAACCCGGATATTCCCAACAGTGCGACCCATGCAGTGAACACAAAGGGTCCGGTCAACGCAGGCAGGCCCCACGTACCAAAGAATCGCTGCAAGGCAGGCATCACGAAGAGCGAGCAAGCCACAGTCATGAAGACAGCGATCAGGAAGGACTGCCAAGTGAGCGGCAGGAAGCTAGTCAGAGCTATCATGACCAAAACTTGGTTAAACCCGTGAAGGCCTATTCTAATTTCGGCAGTAGGTATTTTTGTTAGAATTGCACACGCCGCTCCTATAGCTGAACCGACAAGAGCCATTACTCCACCCAGATACAGGGGAGACAAAGGATTCCATCCTGCTGTGAAGCCATTAGTCCACCAAGGACGATCTTGATTCATCGGGTCTCCATTGATGTCTACCAGGGGAGCAAGTTCAAATGCTAACGTAAGCCCTACAACCCAGAAAACACCTGTCTTCCAGTTCGAAACAAACGTAACTTGAGAGACTCCCTTTAAGGTCGCAACCGTGAATTCTTTAGCCGTCCACTTAAAGTCCTCCCTGGTGTCGGGATTACTACTAGCTGCAAGAAGTTTCGGAGAAGTTGGCGGCGGTGGCGGACCAGGCCATATATCACGCCCATATCTTTGGGAAGCGTACATCATGGCCCAAGTCGTGAATATGAATGATGAAGTAAAGCCAGGAATAGCCCATGAGTTAGATGTACACGCTGCATCAGGAGGGCCAACACATTGGCTGAACATATCTCCCATCAAATGGGAAAACGCCATCCATACTATTGCAGTGGCAGCGGCTCCATAGATAGAGAGCCAAAATGTGGCTTTATTTGTCTTAGTAAATGGACCTGACCAGAAGGCCATACCAGTCAAGATTGAGTTGTAACCGAAGAGACCGAACGTAACAAGTCCGTAAGGTGCCCCAAGCAGGATAGCCATCCCTGCTCCAACAAGACCCGATATTACCATCATTGCTCCCGCGTATCTTGATGCAATGATAACACCGGCCAGGATCAGGATTCCATTCACTGGAGAGCTGAATAAAGGAACTTCGCTGATACCATTAAACAGTGTGTAAAAGAAATCTAGTGCAGGATTTCCGGTAGAGTAGTCAGCAGGACCTGCTATTTGAAGTGTTACCACAGAGAATAATAAAGCCTCTAATGCGCCTATCAAACTAGATTGTAATTGTAAAGGTATTTTTTAACAATTTGTGCAGTAATGGTATTTATTAAGGCTGTTACCAAGAAAAGGCAACCCAATAGATTACACCTTCTCTCAAGTTTCGTTATGAAAAGAGTGATCGATGTATGCAAAGGATTCCAAAGCCGGTTGAAAAGGAGACCTTGGGAATAATTCCTAGCTCAGTGTGCCGACGTCGACTAAACCGACATCAATGTCAGGATGTGACTCGCTCGTATACACGAGTCACTTAATCAGCACCGTAGGTCTGGACGTCAAACGCAGGACTTTACCAGTTACATGGCCTACACTTGCGTCTGTCCTTCCCAAGCCTTTTGTTCCCATTATAATAATATCCACCTCAAGTTTATCTGCCACTTCAGCGATCTTAATTGCGGGATCACCAAGTTTGACTATTCTTTCGCAATCTGGGTTCCTTGATGATAATGCCACACCTCGTAACATTATTCTTCCCTCTTGCTCCATTTGAACAGCTAAAGCTTCATCGACAGATTCATCCTCCTCATCACTCCACTCCATAACGTGCATCATGTAAATTTTTGGTCTGGAATTAGAGGTGAATAAGGTGTTTGCATAACTTAACGCCCGTAAGGGTGCCAGGGATCCATCTACTGTGACAAGAATTTTCTTGGACTGCATTACACCGTGTTCTCCATACGCATTACGCAGGCGAGTTTCATTTTGTTGAAGCGGAGTCTCCCTTTTTCCTTGTCCTAATGAGGCAGAAATGCTAGCAATTTTCTTGAATACCTGGATTATTCCTACTCTAGATTCTATTAGAGGTAACAATATTGGATTATTCCTACTCTAGATTCTATTAGAGGTAACAATATAATGACACCTGCAGCTATACTCACCCACGCAAACCTACCCGCAAGCCAACCCAGAGCGAATAGACAAACAATGAGAATACATATCCTGAAAAAGAGAGTGGAAGAGGCCAGACTACCACAAGTACAAGAGAGAGCTATCGCATAACGATAGGTAAATTTAGCATCTCGCTTAAGTTGTTTGTCGTTAGTATCCTTTTCTATGATGGATCTGATCCTGTCGTCGACTACGAGGATCTTTTGCTTCATCAGATCAAAGTTGAAGTTTTGTGGCTTGATTAAATATGCCAAAGAGAACCATCTGAATGCTAGCACCGGCAGCGTACCAAAATGGACCACTTATGCCGAATTGAAATGCTACAGTAGAAGATTGAAAAAGGGTAGCTGCCACGTCCATGCTTAGACTAGAGGAGCTGCTATAAGTCCAGTCATTACATTTCGACCTGCCGTGTAAAACCACTCGAATGCTTTTCTTGTTCCAAGCCATTTGTGTCCGACCCTTACTAGCAATGTAACAGCGATTGCCATTACTAAGCCAACACCGAGGAGTATGATGTATCCGATACCCTCAGAATGGATCGAGGCCAAGATTTAGATCGTCAGTCTAGAGTATATAAAGGAATCTATAAAAAATAATGTATCCTCCGAAATTCGCTTCAAAATGAAAGAAATTGGCTACAATTACAGTGAAGAATGGCTTATGTTATTTGTGTATTATACATATATTAGAGATTTTAGTTAATAACGGCTTTAGCATTCAAGGGCATTACCAATCTTGATGATTGACAATATTGATGAACTCATACTTTCTACTCTCTGTAAGGATTCCAAACAAGATATGAGAGAGATATGGGATTTCCTTCGAGATCATGGCTATAATTTAAGCGAAGATGAGATACAGTCTAGAATTTTGAGATTAGAAGATGACAAGGTGATAACGGGTTACACCATTTCAGTGAATACCAAGAAGATTCATCGTCGAATTATCCGTGTTGAATTGGTCAGATTCAAGTTTTCGCAGCATCTTGCAAGCAGGATTGAAGGGCTGAAGAAATACTTGACTGATGCACCTTTTGTGCTTTTCTCAGGGCGTACTCGTGGAGGATACGACTGGATTTGCGTACAATCTTTTCTTAATGAGGAAATGGCTGATGAAGAGAGCGATATATACCGTAACCTCTTTGGAGATATAATTCAGTCATATGAGGTATATGATTTTATACCGATGAAGGAACCATCATATCATTCACTCACACATACCCCAGAAGAGTACAAGAGATTTCTTGATGAATGGATTCCTCCGTTCCTTGGACGATAGGTAAGAACTGTTCTGCTGCTCTCTGTTACAAATTCGGATCTTCTTTTCGAGTACATGCGTTTTTGTATCTAATTGTCTCATCAATTAAGGAATGAATTCTAAGTCTGGTCCCCATTAGAAAGCTAACTATCTCCGCTCGTTCAGCAGGTTCAACAGTCGAATGAACTTCGTCAATGAGGTTATCAATCCGCGCTAAAGTGATACGAAGGACCAAGGTAGTCTTTTTTGTAAGTTTCAACATGTGTGATTTCCTGTTTAGTACTCTTGGGGGTATCTGACTGAACTGATCGGTCCCGGAACTTTCGGCAATGGTTTTAGTTTTCATCAGCGATTTCATTTCCCTAATTTGTCTTACTGTCAGATCGCTTGAATCAATTTGTTGCACAATCATGTTCTGCTTCTCAGAAGAGATGCTCGTCAGCTCCAATGCTGAGCTCACATTAAGACGGTTTTCGATTACATGTTGTTTTACCTCTTCTGGAAGTTTTAGGAGTTGGATCCGGTGCGACACATATTCTTCGCTCTTTCCAATTTTTGCCGCCAGCTCAGTAACTCCTCCCCACCCAAAATCAACGACGTATCTTCGGAACGCCTCTGCCTCCTCTATTGGATCCATAGATTTTCTTTGCATATTCTCAGTTAACTGAATTTCATATGCCTCCTTATCAGCCAGTTCTCTAATTTTACAAGGAATGAATCGCCAACGCAGAGATCTGCAAGCATGAAATCTTCGATGACCTGCAACTATTTCAAAACCATGAGAGAGGGGTCGAATCAAAATCGGTTGCAAGAGACCGTGTTCTCTAATGCTTGCAATTAGACAATGATCGTCATCTGACATACGCTGAAATCGATCACGCACGGCAAATTGAGAAGATCTTATCATTTTCATTTCAATTTGTTCGACAATGCTTGTGTCGAAAAATTCCATAGGAAAAAGTGGAAGTATTAGTACTTATGGTTTACTAATGTTTAGCAAGTTGAACCCTTTGGTACTCCTATTGTTACATCCGGAAAATTTGGTATAGTTTAAATAATAATTGGGTTGTCAGTTGTCAGCTTAGCCGACAATCCCTCATGATCTTCAAAGCAGTAGATTAGTGTCGGCACAGGGATAATAAAGTAGATTCATGAATACAGGATAGATGACAAAACCTATCCTAAGCCTCCAAAATATTCCATGTGAGACTCTAGGTAACTTTGAGGGTTTATTTTTAAATGACGGATTCGATATTGAAAAAGTTAACACCAGGAAACACAGAGTTCCAAGTGATCCAACTCAATACAGTGCAATAGTAATTCTAGGCGGTCCCATGTCAGTTTATGAAAACAGCGACTTCATAAAAGACCAAATCGGTCTCACACAAATGGCCGGTAAGAAGAAGACACCTTTGCTCGGAATATGCTTAGGGTCACAAATTATCGCGCAATCATCTGGGGGAACGGTATTCAAAGGACCAACAAAGGAAATTGGCTGGTATAAGATTATGATTGAAAGTTCTGGAAGCGAGGAATTATTTTCTGGATTTGACAATTCTACGCCAACTGTTTTTCAGTGGCATGGGGATACTTACTCTCTTCCTAAAACGGCAAGAATTTTGGCTCGTTCTGATATGTATCCACAGGCCTTTGCTATAGGATCTCTAATTGGTATTCAATTCCATTTGGAGGTAACCGAAAAAATGATTCAGTCTTGGTTAAGAAATTACAAGTCAGAAGTAGTTTCTGAGAAAATCGATATGCGAAAAATGATAAAGGAATCCGCAGTTTATATTAATGAATTGGAAAGGCAATGCAGTCTAGTGTATTCAAATTTTTGCGCCAAGTTTTCTCTGTAGGGGTTGATTTCAGAAATAGATCTACACAACCCCTGTTGGTACAGGTATCATCGCCAAATGATTGTGTTGCTCTCGTTAGGACATTATAAGGAGATCGTAGGACCCCTACCTCGTCGCAATTTCATACAGGTTAAGCAAAGGAGCCGCGATGAATCATGATCACTCGTGTAGTGCAGCGTAGATAAACGGTAGTAAAGTAGTAGCTTCTCCGTGGATCGTGACACGAGATGCTTTTGAGGTTATCTTTCCCCATGATACAGCTTCTTCAACCAAGGCTCCACTTAGACTCCCGTCCCATTCTGGACTGGTAGTCAAATATACTGCGTAATCCAATCCCCCTTTAAATTGATTCCACCAAAGGGTATGATGTTTCGAAATACCTCCCCCAATCATGAATGCACCAGTTCGCTTGGCATCGTAAACAATGTCGGAAATGGTGTCCTGATCTTTAAGAAGATCAAGGCCAAAATCTCGGTGTTCCTGGTGGAATAACCAGAGCTGGCTACCTACAGCTCCATCGACAATGCCAGGAACTATTACAGGTATGCGGTGCTTATTGGCCCAATAAAGAAACGATGAATCATTTAACTTGCTACCTATGAAATTCAAGATTTCGGAGGGTGCAATAAATTTTTTATCATGGTCAAAATACAACTCTTCTAAACATGCTCTGACTTTCTTTTCAATAACGGTTCCGTAGTTTGCAAAAGGTATTAACACATTGCCCAACCTATGGATACCCACTTTCAAGAGAGAAGAGTCGTTTAGCCTGAAATCTCCGGCGTAATAATTCGCAGAGGTTCGTGCTATATCGTGATCTAGAGCACCACAGGTTGTTACAATGCAATCAAAAGCGTGTTCTTTTATCAACTCACGTATTATTCCTCTGGTACCTGTAGAAATAATTGCACCCACGAAGGAGAGAAACTTTACGCAGTCTCCATCACTGCTCATAGATTTCAGGATTTCGACGCCATGTGCGAGGTTAACTGCCTCGAATCCTCCTGAATTCATCATTCCATTTATCAATTTGGACGTTTCTGAATAGTTAAATGGGTCATAGTCGCGTATGGGTTTCCTTAACAGATCATTCGAAGACCTTTTACGGGGCTTGGTGCCTTTTGGGTTTAGTCGAGAACCAATTCGTATCTTGGAACGATTTATCTTACTTGCGCTCCCCACGCTTCTCATTAATTTAGAGGTATAAAATACCTTTCATGAAATCAATTTTATTGTAACTAAGAATAATAACAATAACAAATACAGGCTTTTAAGTCGGCATACTCAGTGGCTCTCTCGTTAAACGAGAAAGGCAATATGGATGTTAGTATCTTGAAGTGGCGGGCGATACTACTCTGGATTGACCAGATGAGCATATAGTTTCAGAGCCTACTTTCTAGTCTCTTCGTGTTGGACCCGCTGTAGAAGGTTCTGTAACATGGAGTTCATTGAGGACCTTTACAACACCCTCTATCTTCCAAATTTCTTCCCCAATCCGGCGCCTTTGTTCATAGGTTTGTACTGAACCTGTGATGGATACTATTTGGTCCACAACATTGATAACGACCTTGCCTGTATCAATTTGAGATATTTTTTTTAATTTAGATGATACAAGTGTGCGGAGCTCCTCGTCAGTCTTTCTTCCAGGAGGTTCTTCTTTAGAAGTATAAGGAAAGCTGCCGGCCCAGTTGAAACTACCCTCGGCCTTGTGTTGCTCGTTGTCGTCACTGGAATTGGAATCATGCATATTCTGAACAATACGTTCGATATTTTTAAGCGTTCCCGAACCCGCATCACATAATACAGAAATTTGTAAATCTTGTGTCTTAGCACATACATTTTAAAGTGATTATCATGACACCTTAAGGAAGTGAACAAATTTCACAACTTTTCTGGGCGTAAAATAGACCCTCCTTCTATTTCAAGCAATATGGGCGTTCGCGATTTAGTAGATTATTTCGGAGCAACAGGTTTCAACGCTCGTCGACTCCATGAGGCTTTACAGATCACAAAGCGGATGATGGATGATGGAGCGTGTGTTTGCTTGACACTATCAGGTGCGCTCGCTCCAATTGGACTGGGCAGAGCGATTTCGGTTTTGATAGAGCATGGATTTATAGACTGGATTGTTTCTACGGGCGCAAATGTTTACCATGATCTTCACTTTGCCTACGATCTACCCGTAAGACAAGGATATTTCAATGTGGATGACAATATTCTATATTCAAAACAGATTGTGCGGATCTATGACGTATTTATCAAGGAGATTGGAACACTGCAGAAACAAGACGAGATCATCAAATCTGCAATAGATATGGATAGGCAAAATCTGCCTGACAATTCATCAACAGCCGACTTGTGCAATATTTTAGGGAAGTCGGCGAAAAAAAACTCAGCACATCCTGAAAAATCTTTCACTGTGTGCGCGTACGAAAATGACGTGCCGATTTACTTGCCTTCTATAGCTGATTCTTCGATTGGACTAAATATGCTTCCTCTTCTCCTTGAAGACAAACCAATTAGCCCTAACGTTATAATGGACGTCGCTGAATCAGCGGCTATTCTTTGGAAGAATAAGAAATCTGGAGGAATTGAATTAGGAGGAGGTGTTCCAAAGAACTTTTTCCAACAGACCGGCCCCGCTCTGTTTCAAATTCTTAAGTTGAAAGAAGGGGGACAGGACTATCTCGTCCAATTCACAGATGCTCGTCCCGACACTGGAGGCCTGTCTGGCGCTACACTACAAGAAGGCAAAAGCTGGGGGAAAATCAAGTCAGCACATGAGGGAAACGTGATAGTTTATGGAGATTCATCAGTTTATTTTCCCATCTTGGCTGCATTCATTATGTCCGAGTGTAAGCCTCGTGAGCGAAAGAAGTTATTTAAAACTAAAAATGCATGGGTAGATGAGATGAAGCTAGCGTATCTTCAAAGCAGCAGCAAACATAAGCGAACTAGAGTTCATTAAACAATGATAAACGATCTCGTATCAAGATATACCTTTGATTCCATAATCATATTGCTGGAAGAAGTGTCATGAACAACAGCAAGAAAGATTTAAAATTCGAAGTAAGAGAAATTGAATTGGGCGACCTAAAAAAGGGATACTTCTCTACACTAAAGAATTTGTCTGAATTGGGAACCATCGAAGAGAGTATGGAAAAATCAGAACAGATATTAAATAATATTAGTGCAAACCCACTTCACAGGATATTTGTTGCGATAGACAAAGAGACCTCTGAGGTGATAGGTGCGACTACACTTCTAATTGAGCAGAAATTTATTCATAGCGGGGGAAAAGCTGGTCATATTGAGGACGTTGTAACACGCAAAGGTTTCCAGGGCCTGGGGATAGGCTCTGCGCTTATTAATCACGCATTGCATTTTGCAAGGACTGTTGGTTGCTATAAGGTCATATTGGACTGTTCCGATGCTAATATCAGATTTTACCAGAAAACAGGTTTTAAGGTACATGAAACCTCCATGAGATACGATTTGCTTTGAATCTCGGACTTATTAATTTGCATGAGTCACATTTGTAAGACCAGCGTTTGTAAATCTCCATCTCTGCCTTCTACTCTGATGACTGCATTGCGATTAATAGGAACAGCCCACTTTTATTGTTCGCTTAGTTTGTCTATTAAGGGTTTTAATTGCCATATGTCTCTATTACCGATAAGGTCGACAATTTCGATATTAGTCCTGAAGTATGAAATCACTTCTTTGGTTGATTTTAGTGTAGGATTACTCCCTCTTGCACCTATAATATATCCGTCTTCTCTTGTTCCGTGGTTGTAGAGCGAAATCAGGGCTTGTCCAGGAAGATGTCCCTTGACATCTTTTCCACATAAAATCAAATACCTCAATCGAGGGTAATTTTGAACGGTTTCAAGAATATTATCAATTCCTCGATTTTCTGAGAGAAGCCTACCGACAAGAAAAATCTTGTGCATAATATCCTTACTGGAGATAATTTCTTTAAGAAGACTCATGTCTGAGAGTGTGCAAATGGCAAGCGTTTTGCCGTTTCCCATCTCATACGATAATCGTATAGGAAGAACGAACTCGCATATTTTGCCCGCAACCGTGTGTAAGCAATACAGTGTTTTCTTCATGAATCAGTTATCTGCAATAATATGCAATTGATGTAGTATATTCTTTATGAGCAGGTGGGCCCACAAAGAGAAGAATCCGATCAATCAAAACAAGGATGAGCAAAATCGTGCCGCTGACATCAAATATATAACAATCCCGTCGAGTACGGATAACAAACTCCTATGACAGAAGAAGAAGAAGGAATAGTTGTGATCTTTACTGGAAAGGGGAAGGGAAAGACAAGCGCAGCGCTAGGGATTGTACTGCGATCAGTCGGACATGGTCAGCGGGTAGCCATGATTCAATTCATCAAAGGGGAATGGTATTACGGAGAGCTAACAAGCTCAAAAAGGCTCGAACCAGAATTTGACATGGTAGTATCAGGTAGGGGATTTGTTGGGATTATCGATGATGATCTTCCTTTGGAAGAGCATCAAGCGGCTGCAAAGCTAGCCGTTGATATTGCAAAGAAGAAGGTTAGCTCTGGCGATTACGATTTGGTGATCCTAGATGAAATTAATTATGCTTTGAAGCTAAAGCTCATCGTTATCGAAGACGCCATTGATCTTTTGAAATGCAAGGCTAGAAGGACCTCAGTTATCCTGACAGGAAACTATGCACCAACAAGGTTAGTAGAACTTGCTGACATGGTCACAGAAATGAAAGAAATAAAGCATCCATTTAGAAAGGGGGTAATGGCTATGAAGGGTATTGACTACTAGGTTTTGGCCCTTCGATTAGGCGCATCTTCGGGCCCGAACACGAACTTTACTTTGACGTAGTGCAAGTGTCATTAGCCCCACCCTCACTAAATCCATTGTCGGTAAACCAAAACTTCGATTAAATTAAAACTGCAGAATGCATTAATTGATCCTAATTATTGTTCAAATCACGCTGTAGGTGGTCTAATGGCAACGTTAAAGTAGCCGATATGTGGCGTTTACCGTTATAAATGATGACTGCCGAGGTTAGACGGCTTCCTGAAGAAGGGGAAATCGTTCTAGTTACGATAAAGGAGGTAACAGGTCATGGAGCTTACATTACTCTTGACGAGTATGACGAAACGATTGGCTTTCTCCATATTTCTGAGATAGCTACAGGATGGATCAGAAATATCGAAAGGTACATCCGACCTAAGCAGAAGACCGTATTAAAGGTTATTCGAGTAAACAAATCAAGGGCTGAAGTGGACTTGTCGCTTAAACAGGTTACCGGCGACGAAAGGAAATCGAAGCTGATAGAAGTTAAGAAAACTGAAAAAGCCTCAGCATTCATGGATATCGTAAAGAAAAAGGCAAACTTGTCAGATTCTGAATTGAATACCCTGGAAGACGAAATCCTAAAAAAATATGATCTCGTCTATGATTTATTTGAGACTGTTTCAAGAAAGGGGATCGATTCTATTCGTAGTTTGGGATTTTCTGAGGAGCTTATGAAAGCAATTGAGACGGAGAGTAACAAGATCCAAATACCTCACGTAGAAATAATGGGAATTCTTGAAATTTCTCTCAACAAGGCAGACGGTATAGAAAGGATAAAGAATCTACTCGGCTCCATAGAAATGTCAAAATCTAACACTTCGATCAGTATAACCTATGTTTCGGCTCCTAAGTATAGAATGGTAGTTAAAGCAGATAATTTCAAAAGTGCAGAAAAGATAATGAATAATGCACTAGAAAAAATCAAAAGTGCGATCACTCAGGAGAAAGGAACCTTTGAATTCAAGAGAGACCAATCCAGAAAGGTTCACTCGCAGATATGAAGAAGCATCTTATGCGACTCTGCAATGGCTGCTTTAAGTACACCTTGAAACCGAATTGTCCAGTGTGTGGGTCTATCACCATCAATCCACATCCGCCAAGATATTCTCCAGATGACAAATATGTACGGTACAGGGTCTCGGACAGGTATTCAGTTACTTAGCACTCGGACCGATTACCCGTCCAATTGTCCGCAAATCTATAGGAATCGCAGCCAGAAAATGAACATTGCTGACTTGAATTAAATCCTTAGGGTCCCTGGAATACCACTTAGAATTTTCGCTAGCCCGTTATCGGATGTTTCCAGATCCCACCTGATCACGGTCTAGTAGTTATTATCTCATGATTAACCTTGAGGACCAGAAGTCTGGGGCCTTGTCATATTTATCAAGTTATCTGCTGCAAATCCGGTCGCATTAGTATTCACGGTCTGTTCAATAACAGCCCTCATAGCTGTGTCATTTGTCGAGTCGCCTGTCATATTCTGTGCGCCTGTTACGTTTTGTGTGTCTGTCATGCCAGTGGTGTTAGACACATTGTCGGACATATTACCAGTAATTGATTCAATCTGCTGACGTGCGGCAAAACTAGTCGCGTTAGTATTTTCTATCTCTCTAATCACGGCTTCCATTTGAGAGAGAGGACCAAATGACTCAACTAATGACTCTCCTGTCCGATTTGCCATACTCAGATTGGATAATGGTGAAAGATTCGTAGAATTAGAAGGGGAAGCTACAGGAAATTGTTGTGCATGCACGTTTGGGACATAAAGATTTAGCACGAGCTGCATGCTCGAAATTGAAGCTAAAATAGCAAAACTCATTAAAGTCATTATGACTGATCGCTTCGTAAATTTGTTCATTGATGAACAACATTTGTCATTAGATTTATTTATTTCTACCTTCTATTCTATTGGATAGTACAGTTAGAATAATATTCTCTGAACGTCGAATAGTCAAAATATCATAAAAAAGTTATGGTGAGTTTGTTCACCTCTTCGATTTATCCGTAGATATCACCTATCTACCTATACAGATCCCACTTGGATTGCTTACTTGGCAGTTGTTGTCGGTAAACTGGTTGTTGTTAATGTTAGGCGGCAGGCCGTTGGCATTGTTCACATCGATGACATTTTCTAGCACATTATTGGCTACGGCACTATTTCCTGAGCTCTGTGCATCAAAGAAAGCGCCATTTTGGCTTCCGTCAATATTGTTCATTGAAACCTCAGATTGTTGAGTATTCACAAAAGTAATTCCTGCAAGAAGATTTCCGCTCATCAAGTTGGAAGTCAATGTAGCACCTGAACTAGAATGTGTAGCCACACCTAGACTGTTTTGTTTGACGATGTTCTGTTGTATCTCCGTATTCTCAGAACCTGTCATGAATACTCCGATTTGATTGCTGTCTAATATCAGGGATGACATCTTCATTCCGTTGGCTCCCGTAACGAGGACACCAGCTTGGAAGTTACTTATCGAACCTGGTCCATTAATGACGACATTATCGTTGTTCGGAACCATTATTCCTACCTTAGAGCTATCAGGTCCTGGACCAGTGATTGAGTATCCGTTCATGTTTACCACCGTATTATCACCACCAATAATGAGACCGTCTCCGCTGCAGTCAAGATTTGCTGTTAGGTTTACCAATCCGCTGACAACCTGTCCACATGCGGCGTTAGTTGCTACCGGTTGTACTTGTGCCATTATTGGCAATGAAGGCATTGCTAGGCCACCAATTGCCATTAGTGACAGAATTGTTGCTACCATGTATGACACAATAGTTCGTTTCATTCAAAAAACGCTAGCAGATATACTATATATGCGAAACTCCGATATGTACTAAATCTCTGCTTCTTGTCTATCGAATATAAGTATGTGATTAGGTCATTGTTTTTATGTTACTTGCTCAAGAAATAACGAAGATGTAAGATTGCTTGCAATACAATCCTATATCAATCCAAGTTGGGCTGCCTAAGCAGGCAGTTCTATAATGAGGATCCGCTCAACGGCACAGTACTTTCAATCCCCGCTTCTTCAATTGCAATAGAAGGAACTTGTGGGATAGGTTTTTAGATGCAACACAGAAAGATCAATTGTATGCGTATTGCGATCGTTGGCGCCGGTGTCGCTGGAAGTTATCTAGCATGTATGATATCAAAGATGGGCCATGGAGTTGAGGTGTATGAAACAAATGACGAGGGAGCACACTGGCCAATATGCGCATGGGGGGGATCAAAGAACATGCTTGCAAAATTCTCGCAGCAGGCTGGACTTGAATTCAGTGAATATATTACCCATACTGGACGCACACTAAGGATTGATCTTCCGGGAAACAAAGTGGAATACTTAGAGCTAAAGGGTTTGGTTACCTATAACAAACTCAAATGGGAATCAGATTTACTTCGAGGAGTCAAGGTTTCCTACGGAATGAAATGCAATCTGAAAAGCCCGATATTGACTGAATTTGATTTAGTAATTGACTGCACCGGATTTCATCGATCGCTGTTGCCTAGATCTGAAGAGGATTTTATTATACCCGCCTACGAATATTTAGTTGAAAATATTCTGGACATTGAAGATTTTTACGTGATTGGATATAAAGGTGCTCGAGGTTACTTCTGGTGCTTCCCCTTAAGTAAAGGAGAGGCTTTTGTAGGAGCTGGTGATTTGGACAGGAAATATTATGGGATCGCAGAGTTCATGGCTAGACATCCAGAATGCACTATCAGGAAAAAGATAGGAAGGCCGATACGACTGGCCCCTCCTCGAAGAATGCAACCATTCTATTGTAAAAATATTGTTGGTGTTGGAGAGTCTATTGGCTGTGTGTTTCCAATGCTTGGAGAGGGGATTATTCCATCTCTAATATGTTGTGACATATTCCTGCATCAGCTTGCCAGTTGCAATAAACCTGAAGATAGATTTGACTTCAAGCAGTACTCTACCAAAGTTCTCAAACGGTTCAGATATTATGATGATGTTTACCGAATTATACGACTTAAAATGGAGTCATCATTGAATATGCTAAGACACTTTAAACTGATGATGAACATGTACCAAAATATGAAAAGAGAAGAAGATAGATTTGGATTTGAGGTCAGTCTGGCTAAAATGAACAGGTTTGTAAATGCACTTTAAATTAAGCCAGCCAACTTCCATGTATCGCTGACAATATTCCACAATTCCAATTCGCAATTCGCAATTTCAACAGGATCAGATATTTGAAACGATCTAGATCTTTAGAACTAGACTATTCTAACCTTCTCGACTTCAAAATAATAGATATTTGCTCACTGAACGTTAGGCGATCTTCGTCGTAACAATATCCATTCACAACCGAATGTAACTGAACAATGGAAAGCTATGAAGTGAATCACATCGCGGGAATATTAAAGACCTTGTAATTGGACAAAAAATGAGTTTCAAAGAAGATGATTACTTACTCTGACTAGTCAATTTGGTCTCCATTTGAAATCATATTGTGACATTTCTACGTTTGAAATAATCGATCTCCTCCAAAGGATTATGAATGGAACGAGGCTCAGAATAATAAAATGAAAAGTAGCCCGAGAGGAAATACTTAGCATCTTTACTAGCGATTTTTCTGACGTTTCCTACCGGATATGGCTGAAATCATTCTTCTTTTTTGAATTTCCCTAACGAACTTTCGAAGCTGATCATCATACAATCGATCGTAACCGACTGTCTTTGGTTTGTATGAGAGATAATAGTATATCATATTGAATGCTCCAATCCTCCCAGTTACCTCTCCAGTTGCAAGATACTTCGCAAATCTCCCCCATACAAAGACCGGGTGATATCCTAGCGTCTTCATGCTCGCACCGAATTCATAGAACTTGTGATGTTTTCCCAGAGGTCGAGAATGTTGAAACTTAGCTTCAGTTAGTATTGAATAGCGGTATCCGAGCCGTTCTGCCTCATAAAGTATCGCTGACTCGTACCCCATTAACTCAGGATATAGTCCTCCCCAGTGAGTCTGTTCAAAAAATGAGTTTCGTACAAATCTCCCAGCACCATGGGGCTTTTCAGGCAAGTGTTTAGTGTAATTACCTGACGCGATGGCAATGCTTGAATTATTATCCATAAAGTCAACCAACTGCTTAGCATATCTAGATGGATAGGTTGTATCATCTGTTGCAATCATGTGATAGGTCGTGTGGGTAAGTTCCTTGCTTTTCGAGTATGTGATGGCTTCGTTCCAGTTTCTGACGACTCTGCTAATATCATAGCCCAAATCATTCTGCGTTATGACATAAAGTGATTGCCAGTTTTGTTTGGTCTGAGTCAAGATCTCCGAAGTTTTGTCGGTCGACCCATCATCCACAACAATCACATATTGTGGAGCTAATGTCTGATTTCTTAATGACATTAGAGCAGCACGAATTTCATCCTCAGAATTTCTACAAGTAACAATCGCGAAATAGGTACCCATAGAATTGGGTCGATGGAAGACTAATTAAAGTTCTGTCAACCAATGTCAAGCCATTTCCTAAGCCTAACTCAGAGAAATGAAATTACAGGTTATTACATATAATCGCAGGAATCGACATTCAATCGCTTAAGAGCCGTCAGCAAGCCTTATACGCAGTAATAATTTGATTTTCGTGCTTCTCCCATGTCAACTTTTCTCTTGCTAATTCTCGCGTTCGTATTCGCAAATTGTGCAGCTCTTCAGGATGCTGTTGCAAATAGTCTAGTTTATTCACTAAATCTGGATAATCGTCAAACTTCACGCAACAATCTTGTAGTGATTCGATTACAGGAAGAATTGATGATGTACACGCTATTGCTAATCCAGCATGTGCATACTCATAGGGTTTGTTTGGATTCGTATAATAGTGCGCCCAGTGCTTCTTCCAAGGCAGCAGGCCTACAGTGTGTCTTGACATTTCAGCGAACATTTCTGGACGTGATAAGAACCCAAGAAATCTCAGATTGGAGGATGAGGAGTCTGACCAACCCGCAATTGTCAAGGGGAACCTCTTGTCATTCTCAAATAGCTCGAATAGTCCGTCCATTTGCCTTTGAGGATACATGACCTTATCGTTGCCATCACCTCCCGAATAAATACAATCGACCTGAGTTTGATACGTGGGAAAGCACATTGCCTCTACTTCTGACGATATAGGATAATTCGGGACGAGGAAAGACCTAGCATTCCGATAACGCTGGTAATCCTTTGCAATTGCTTCGGAAACCACAATAACTGGAGCAGTAGAAATAAGTTCCTTCTCCCATGCGGCCCACACACGTATCGCATATCTATCGATTAAACGCCTTCTTATTCTATTCATTCTCCTTTTCATCGAAATATTGGGTGTCTCACAGTAGATTCTACCTTGTGTTCTGATGCTGGTTTGGAATGGTTGATAATCCATCTCAAGGAGTATTTTTGATGACATAGACCAGTATTCGTGGTCATCGAAGACAAATGGTACTCCGAGTTCTGAAATTAGCTTTGCAGAATACAGATTGTGTGAATGAACTATGTCCGGGGCTTCTTGTTTCAGAATTTTCTGCAGTTGCCTTTTCACCTGCTGCCAGTAATAAGGAATGCCCAGTCGAGCTTTGCTATTCCATTCAATCTCATAAATCTTGGCAAATTTAGTTCCGTTAGTATTATTCCCTGGTTTACCCGCAAAACTGACTCTGTAACCAAGCTTCAACGCAGTAATCGCAGATTTTTCTACTCGCCAATCCGGCAGACCTTCGTGAGAGACGTGTAACACCCTCAAATGTATGGATGCTCAATATGCAAATCATTTAATAAATCTACTATGGATAGCTCGTGCTAGGATAAAATTGTGGCCAATACGCTGAAATGCTATTTCTGTCCTTGTTCGATTGGTGGTTCCTTATAATCAGAGATACTAGCTTCGGTAGGTTGATCAACGCGATCTTGATTCTGACTTCCGGTTTGTTCAGTCGTCCTAGGTGGCTTTCGTACAATTTTGTGTAGCATATCCCTCATTTGCTGTTTTTCTTCTTCAGAAACCTTACCGTCAATAAGATCTATGACAAACAACCACATTGTCGCCCCTATTTCATTCTCCTTAAATAAGGCATGTTGTTCTACTCTCCATTGAGTCTTGCGATGCCAATAACCAATGACGATTGCTACTGGTACGTATGCCGAAACAAATATGACTGCGAAAATCCAGATACTTCCGAATGTATCCTTTAAAACAGGTACTTGATTAATAAGAAGTCCGTATTGTATCGTGACGAAATTTGCAAAAGTCATCAAGAATATTAGATAAATACTATGACCATTTCGAAAATCTAGCCATCGCCTTCTGGTCCAGTTACTGGCTAAAGATTTCATTAAGGATTTAGAGTCCACACTTCATATAGAGCAGAATACCGTTAAAATACATTACTTATCTCGACTGTGATAGATTTCGTACAACAAACCTGATTCCTAATGAACAAGACTCACATTTTTGGGGGATTCCCATATTCTGTAAACGGTAAACAGGCTATTTGAGTAAGCCTCGACTCCTTCGAAAACTGAATTCGTCCTCTTACGAATGGGATCTTCACTTACATTCGTATGAATCAGGTAACCTTGAACGTTAGGGGGGTTAGTCGTATTTCTGAATATCTCCTCTATCCCATCATAGGCGACAAAACTTCTATTTCCTGTTAATTCTAAAATGAACCATCCTCTCCAGTCAGTACTTCCAATAATTTTCGATCGGGCTGGTGTGTTTTCATTTACCCAATGAATTATATCCAAAATCTTAGGGGATTGATCTACTTTGACTGAATTAAATTGCATAGATTTTGGAGCAAAACCTCGGATGTTCTTATCAAAAAGACCAATCACTGAAACTTGTGCTTCATATGGGAACACGGCGTATATAATTCCAAATTGTACAAAAATGAGAAAAATAATACTTGAAGCTAGGAGATATAAGTAGGTATTTCTTAGCCTGGTTGATATCATTTGGGTGGTTCTAACAAACCCGTAACCTGCAAAGATTGAAAGGGATATTCCGAGGAGTAAGATCCATCTATCTGCAACCAATTCCCGTGCGTAAGGAAGCACTAGCCAGGTCATTGAGCCCACCAAAGCAACTATGAGACTGATCTTCAATAACGGCTCCTTCAATTGTAAATAACCGACAATAGCCAAAGGAACAAGCAAAATGTTAAGAGCTATAAAATAGGAAAAAAGGTTAGTGTGATTGTAACTATCATTTGACGTTCCTTGTTCGCCAAAGATTTGATCATCCACGCCTGCGTTTGTGATACTGCGGATCGAAGAACTAATGATTGAATATCCATCACCGGTAACAGCTAAAAATACGATAAATGAGGCTAGGGCGACTAAAAGGCTTATCGCTATTGTCTTCTCTCTGTAAAGTATGGTACAAATACAGTAGACAACAATAAGCCAAAGCCCAACCATTCTATCGGAGACAACCGAAAGTATAGTAAATGAAAGGCATGATACTATGGCTAGAGAAGGGAATTTGCTTGGATTAGTATTTCGTTGCTGTATTAAGATCGAAATGGCAAAGAACATCATAGTGAGCGAGAACATATCCCTGTGCAAATCCCAAGCAGTTCTTAGAACTGGGATTTGCACGATAACAAATAATGAAATCAGTACTGCATAAAGATTATTATCATTCCTCATTATCGCCTTTGCCAATGAAAGGATTGATACTGCAAAAAGACCGAAAATAAAGGTTGCAAATGTAGAAACGGTACTCTGTACAGATAAGCCTGTTAAATTCTGTACTAGGTGAAGAACTGAAGTATACAATGGATAGTCTATTAATATGACATTCCATTCATTTTCAAAGTTCGATAACATTGGGATATAGTAATTTATAACATCATAACCTATAGGATATGGATAAGCAATTGATTCAGCAACACTCTTCAAAGACACAGCAGAGAAGAAAACGATCAGGTAGATAGGAAGATCCTTTCGAGAAAAGATCCTAATTTCACGGAACGAAAGATTGTTTTCCAATAAAGAATTACGTAATTTCAAATAAACCGCTCTCGAGTCGCACTTACCAAATTATTGTGCATCTTATCAAGAGGTGATCCCAGATACTCACTGACACTTTCACACATGATGTGAGGGATTCATTTCGGAAGTCACAAAAATCCTGTACCACACCTCTAGACTTAGAATCTGCAACAGCTTGCTAATATATCTAAGATCAACATTTTCGTCAATTCGCTTGAGCGATCTAAAGTACCAATTTTTATCTATGATACTATCTTCGAATATACGTCCTTTATCCAATAGCACAGTAACCGTTTCTCTGCCGAAGCTATTCCAAAGATTTACAAGGTCCATACCATATCCAACTTTCATATTCATTCTCTTGAAAGAATCTGGGGCATAAATTTGTAGAATTTCACGTAGTGGAAGTTTTCCTACGTTGGAATCCGCACTATATTTCATTTCCGATGGCAAATCGAATCCCAGCTCCACGACATCGTTATCCAGGAGAGGGGAAATTCCCTGCAGTTTAAAGGAACGGAAATATTTGTCATTGGTAGGTACGAAATCATGCATAAGTTTGCCGTTGTAGTCGGCCAGCATCACCTGATCCAACGGTTTAAGGTTATTGTTGAAATATGAAGTGAGAAGAGAGTAGATCGGAGACCAATCAAACTTCAACTCCTTGGCAAACATTTTATGTTGATCGGGGACCCAATCCCTTTCATGACACGATAGGTACAACTTGGCTAGTTCTAAGGAGCTCGTATTTCGATCGCATGTTTGGAGAAATTTCTTGTATCGAAAGGTATAACCGGCAAAGACTTCATCGCCTCCGTCCCCCGTGAACAACAGATTAGAGATAGACTTTGCTTTCTTTATAAAGTAGTACTGGTAAAGGTTCCACCTCGGTTCTCTGATGATGTTTATCATCGCAGGCAAGTCGCGAAGGGGATTTTCCACGTATACTTGGTGGAAATCCGCACCTTTCTTTTCTGCGATCTCCTTGGCTTCAATGGCCTCGTTCTTTTCATCAAAACTCACGTTAATGCAATCCAACTCTAAACTAGGAAATTCTTCACGTAACAGACACAGGACTAGGTTAGAGTCCACGCCTGCACTCAATGCAACACAGAGTTTATTTTGGTTAAATTTGTCTACTTCTCTTCGAATTACAGCTCTGATTTTGGTCTCAAGAATACGAACAGAAACCAAGTTCTGTTTTAAATAAGATTTAGAGACATCAGTAACAGATACATCTCTTAATCTAAAAGTAGGAACATAAATATCCATGGGGTCGTACCTGAGAGTCAGCAATGGAAAAAGGTTCATTTGATTGGTATTCTCTGTTTCAAATCCATTATGCCATATGGTATTTATTATTGTTGGCTCTGCGAGTACGCCCGGTCCAGTTGCCTTAGAAGCCTGCTTGCTGAATGATATTTTTCAACGTATAGTCGTCCTGCTTTGGACAACTTGCGCTGCTCCTCGATGTCATTTAAAATAGATTCTAAATCGCTCTTGAATGTATCCTTAGTTGTTCTGTAAATCGGCGGATCATAGCGCTGAAATAGCTCCGAGCTAATGTAGGCGACAACCGGTTTGCCTAGTGCCATGGCTTCCAACTCGAATTTCCCGAACCATCCGATTTGAGGCAGTATTTTCCCAACAACAAGATCACAAGAAGAAAGTATAGTCAATACTTCACTGCGGGGGATATCAAATATGGTCACTATCTCACATTTGCCTTCCTTTTGTAGTTGTCGAAGTGTACTTGAGTATAAATCTCCGTACTTCTGGTACAATCGGTAATGAGGATAGTGGGCAACAATTGGCTTTCTAGAAGGACTTAAACCATCGAAATTGCGGGGAGTATAAACAAGATGATCTAGATCCAGTGGAGTAGGAAACCACTCGCCGTTGGGAGCAAACTCCAATAAATCAGGCGTGGAGACCAAACAAAAATCACTGTCATATTTTCCCCTCAAGTCATCTCCGTGGTAATGCTTAAGGCAAATCCTGTTTTCTTTCCGTTTCTCCAATGCCCTTTTTAGGGACCCGTAAGGGTAGTGATAATGCCAGATATCATATCCTTTTAGTTTCCTGTAGAATCTCCATCTTGATAATGGAAAATAGTAACTCACCTTTTCTCCTCCGAATTGCCTGTGCAGGTATTTGTTGAAGACAAATACGTCGGATTCATTTCCTGATAGTCGCTGATGCCTGCTCAAGATCGACGCAATTCCGGCGGTATTATTTACATGAGCGATTCTCATATTAGGGTGACCTAAAAATTTCTCATAAACTAAACACCAAGCCCATCACTATTACCATTATGAGAACCAAAGTCTTTGGATTCCTAACGCGTAGTATATTTGCGTTCTAAATCTATGTACTTTTGTAGGTTTACTAGCCTATTGAATTCTTCAAAAGTTATCATTTTTTCCCTTTCTCTAGATGTACTACCTGATCTATGCAGCTCCTCGAACACTTGTTTCATAGCAAACGCTGAAGCAAATAAACCAGAGAGCGGAAAAACACCGATCCTGAAACCCAAGTCATGAAGCTCCGATGCCGTCAGGTTTGGTGTTATCCCCCCCTCGATCATGTTAGCTACTAACGGGGCATCAATCTTGCTGCCAATTTCCTTTAGCTCGTCTATCGATCTAGGAGCTTCGACGAAGATGACATCTGCGCCAAATTTGAAATATTCTCTGCCACGTTCTATAGCTTCATCCAGGCCACAAGTGGCACGAGCATCAGTTCTAGCAACTACAATAAAGTCCTTGTCATCACGTGCGTCGATCGCAGCAGTTAGTTTCAGTAAATATTCATCGACTGAAATTATTTCCTTCCCTGCCATGTGACCGCACCGCTTCGGCCAAACTTGATCCTCTAAAAAGACTCCTGAGACACCCATCGATTCAAGGTCTTTTACAATACGCCATACGGTTAGCGGGTTACCATATCCAGTATCAATATCCACTATGACAGGAATATCGACTGCTCGGACTATTTTTCGTGCATTATCCATAGTTTCTCCCGCATTCAAAAAACCATAATCCGGCATGCCTAGTACAGTGGCTGCAGATCCGTAACCGGTTTGAAAAATAGCGTCGAAGCCTGTAATCTCAGTGATTCGAGCGCTCAATGCGTCAAATACCCCAGGTAACACAACGAATTCGTTAGGGTTCAGAATTTTTTGTCTAAGCTGAACAATTGATTTGGAATTCACAATGCAGAATAGAACAAATTGGCTATTAAGTTATCGTCATTTTAACTGAAACGGTCCGAATTTTTTGGGTCTTCGTATTAAATTAGCCCAGAAGGCAGCAATACAGCTACTCTGGAATCTACCCAAATACTATGCTTAAAATAAATCCTGAATTAGCATCATCAGGTTTAATCTTCAAATGGTGATTCATACCACTTTTTTCCTGTAGGAACTTGGTCAAACATAACTATAAATCGTATCTGGCCTATTGAAATGAACGATTCAAGTGGTTCTACATATTTACGTAGATGGTAGCGGAAGTCCTTACTTCAAATATGGTTACTTTATAGATGAAACTGGAGAATCTCATATGGAACATCTTGAAGGTATTTCCAATAATGAGGCGGAATACTTGGCGATTATCGCTGCGCTTAACAATGTTGCTAATAAAGACAGTCAAATTGTACTACTATCTGATAGCCAATTAGTAGTAAATCAAATCAATCACAAATTTGGGATAAACAATGAAAAATTAAGAAGACTTGCTACTCAGGTTTGGGTCCTTGAAAAAAAATTTGAGAAATTCGAACTTCAATGGCTGCGCAGGTCCGAAAACAAGGCAGGAAAGATGCTTGGTAGCTGAAAACACAATCTGCAATCCTGAACGAATAGAAGGAAATTAGAAGAAGGAAATTAGATTTGATTTGTTTACAAAATCAAAATTGGTATCGCTCACCTTGCGTAACGGGAATATTCAATGCACGTTCTAATCTGTAGAAACCCTACTTGGCCAGTATATAATTACAAACATTCTAGCACTGAGGACTATTATATATTTTACATGTTACAAAATGACTCACTGTATCAAAATGATACCAGATTGGATCATGATAAAGTCAGTGAGGAACATTGGCACTGAAATGCCTAGACTTACAGTTTCTCATGCAACCAGTAAGGATAATTCTTTCGAATATTTATCCTTAGAATAGATTTGAAAGATAATTCGCTTGTAGGGTTAATTTAAGTGAAGTGTAATTACATATATTATCTCCTTTCTTGCCACACTCTGGCCAATGGCGGAGAGCAGATAGCCTATCCATCTTAGCCCTGAAAAAAACTAAACCCTCTTTACCCATATCTTGAAAAAAGCAAATCATTATCGTATTGCCGTGATTAATTGCATAATATTTCTGGTCATTTCAACTGTAAGAAAAATAAATAAGAGGAGTAGATTAATCAGTTTTCACTAACGACCCAAACATATGATACAAAACCATTTAATGGGTGGCAAATCGTAATATGATCAAATAACAAAAAACCTTCGGGCTTCTGTATTTCACAAGACTAAAGCCCTGGAATGATGGAATATGATTTCCTTCATTATTTTATTATTTTTTCAGTCACAAGTTCACGCTACAGGACTGATGGTTTCAAATAAACGTTCATTATTTCTTCTTTGATTGTCGTATTAAAATCCGAGCGACTGTTTAGCCAGCTAGATAGCTGAATCTTCTTCTGGAGCAGTGGTTAGTTCATTCATAGTATTGTAAATTTCCAAGTACCTCTTCCCTTTTTGGGTAGTAACGTAAGTTTGTTCTCCTAACCTGTATTCTAATAATCCATTATCTTGTAATTCTGTCAAATGGGCACAAAGTTGATTGTGAGAAAGATATGCTTTATACATGATCTTGGTCTTATTTTCTGCAATTATTGCAGCTTCCAGGATCAGGGCATTTATGTCTTGTCTCCCCCTATTTTTCATGATATGATCTGCTATGGAGGATGAAGTTATTTATCAGAATCGAAAAGAGGTTATTAGTTTAGGTTATATTGAATATTTATGGTACTCCATACTATAATATTCTTCCTATCAAAACTAGTATTATGTAATACATATACATTTTTCGTAACTCAGACCAATCAGAAAAATATTGGAACATTCCAATGAATATGCATAAGGGGCTGCTGTTATTGTGTGCAAGCTAGCTTCTCGTATTAATCGCATATCACTCCCATGGGCCATATGATGAATAGACTGAAATTTCCTGAATCTTTGACCTTTCACAATACATCCGACCAACGCTCCATGTTAAGCAAATTTTCGAGGTACCTTCG
>Ga0105091_10000135_pt1 | contig 26500 bp, 15 predicted proteins | sample PPLLak1March2015_FD_87022 | JGI IMG/M metagenome (GOLD analysis project Ga0105091, IMG submission 87022) | Freshwater sediment microbial communities from Prairie Pothole Lake near Jamestown, North Dakota, USA - PPLs Lake P7 Core (1) Depth... | ecosystem: Environmental > Aquatic > Freshwater >... | reverse complement strand
TTCAAGCCGGACTACGGTTCGTGCGTCGATATCGTTACCCGCTCAGCCCTCAGACAGATGGTGGCTCCGGGTCTCCTGGCGGTCCTGATGCCGATTTCGGTGGGCGTCGTTTTCAAGTACGCCTTCGCTACACAGGCCGACAGGCTGATCGCTGCTGAAGCGGTCGCGGCCCTGTTGATGGTCGGCACCATCGTCGGCATCATCACCGCGCTGCTGTTGAACAACGGCGGCGGCGCCTGGGACAACGCCAAGAAGTACATCGAGGCGGGAGCTCATGGCGGGAAGTACCTGACCGACGCGTCCGGGAAGAAGATGAAGAACCCGGTTCACGCAGCCGCGGTCGTGGGAGATACGGTCGGTGATCCGTTCAAGGATACCGCCGGTCCTTCACTGCACGTTCTGATCAAACTGCTCAGCACCATCACGCTAGTGCTGGCACCGTTGTTCCTGTAAAGCCTGAATCCTGCCAAGAAGGGGTGCTGCACGTTCGGTGCAGCACCCCTTCTTTGTTTCAACCACCATTAAAGCCCCGCAGACAGCGAAGAGTGTTAAAGCAGGAGGTCAAGCACGACGCTTTTTTTGGAGTGCGGCGAGATGCGTATAAAGTCCAGGGCGAGGCCGAAGCTTTATCAGGCTTACCGGCGACGCCGCTTTGGTATATGCAACATCGCCGGGTGCTTCGGCACACTGTTGCACATTCCAAAGCGGTGTCGCCTCTAGGCCTGATAAGACGTCGGCCTCTCGTTGCCCCCGCACTCCAAAAAATCTCCGCGACCTTTTTCAACACCCTCCGCTAAGTGCGCGGCTGTAACGCGTTCTTCCCTTCGTATGCAGAAAAAAAGGGGTACCGCGCATCTCTGCACGGTACCCCTGCACTTCCTCGAGGATTAATCGACGATTAGAACTTGAACATTGCGGCCAGCTGGAACTGGCGAGGATATCCGTTTGTCGCGGAAATGGTTCCGAAACTTGCGGATGTGACCGCGGTGTTCGGGTCCTTCCAGTTCACTGTGTTGAATGCGTTGTAGCATTCAATACGGACCTGCAGCTCCTTCGTCTCGCTGATGAAAAACTTCTTGATCCAGGAGATATCCAAAAGCTCGTACCCCGGTCGCCTCACTTCATCGGTCCGGGTCGGCATGGTCCGAATGTTGTTCGCCAGCTGCAGGCTCGAGCTCGTTTCAAACACCTCCGTATTGAACCAGGGGTTCGTGGAGCTGGCATCCGCCGGCCGGCCTTCGAACAGGGCTTCCACAGTCCGCTCGCTGCGCGGCTTGGCCATGTCCTTCAGGCTGTAACCCGGCTTGAGGATCCAGTTGCCCAGGTTTTGAGGAATGCCTGACTGGATCCGGTAGAGGACACCCATCTGCCATCCTCCCAGCAAATGGTCGAGTGGTGCGCTCCAGCCGGTTCCAAAGCGGCGGCCCTTGCCGAACGGAAACTCGTAAAGGCCGCTGGCCACGAAAATGTGCGGCCGGTCGGCTCCGTCGATGATCTTCTCCCTCTCTTGGTCGGTGTCGTTGAGGTAGCTGGTCGCCTGGACCATATGCGAATACGTGTAGGAGGCCTGGAACGTGTAGCCTCCCGAGAAGCGTCGCTCCACGCGCATTTGGGCAGCGTCGTACCACCGTTTGCCAATCGACTCCTGGGCGGTGATTTCAGTGAACTGCGGATAGGGTCTAAGCAACTGGCTGCGGGCCACGTTCTGTCCGGTCATGCCGGCCGTCACCTCTGCAATCCCGTAAAGCGGGTTCTTCACGTTGCTTGTCAGGTAGTTGATGGTGGTCTGATCGCGGGTCGGAAGAGTCGACAGGTACTGGGCCGGAACCGCGTTGATGTTGTGACTGACCGGCATGTCCACCATCCGGCTTCCCACGTAGGAGCCTTCGACGACGAACTGCTGGGGCAGTTTGTAGCCGATGGAGAACGAGAAGCGATGGGCATATGGGGCTTTCACACCAAAAACGAACGGGACAGCGAGGCTCGTTCCCACGTTCGTCATGAGGCCCAGGGAATTTCCGACCGGCTGGAGCAGGCCATCCGGGAAAGGATTGGCGACCGTCGCAAGGAACGTCTGCCCGTTGTCCTTGGTCGGGATTATGGGTGTCGAACGCGTGTAACCAGGCTGCTCGGCGTTCAGTCGGGCATACGACGGCGAGTCGTAGTAAATGCCGTACCCGCCACGCACGACCAGGCTGTTGTTCACATCGTAGGCGAAGCCCAAGCGAGGCATGAAATTTTTCGTCAAGCGCTCGTTCAGTCCTCGACTCTGACCGCCGGTCCCAGCGTAAAGAATTCCTCCTCGAACCTGGTACTGAAGGCCGGCCGGCATGTCTTTCGCCGTGTTCTTTGTGTAGTTCTCCTGTGCTTTGGCCGCGATCGGGAGCGAGGTGGTGAAATCAAATCCGTTGACCATCGCGTTATCGGCCTCAGTCAACGGCGACTCATACTCGTAACGGAGCCCCAGGTTCAGGGTGAAGTTGCGCGCCACCTTCCAGTCATCCTGGATGAACAGACCCAGGCGGGTGACCCGCTCGCTGCGCTGAGGGCTCATGACATGGCTGCCACCGGTCAGATAGCCCATCATCATCGAGGCCATCTCCTGTCCGTAAGGTGCTGCGGTCGAGTTGTCCTTGGGGCCTCGCGTGTAGTTGTTGCCGAATGTCAGTGTCGGCGCCAGTTGCTCCGGCAGGTTGTTCTCGTCGTAAACGCGAAAGTCCGGTCCCATCTTGATGCTGTGGGCGCCCTTCATCCAGGAAAGCGTGCTGCTGTACGAGTAGATCGTGGTCGAGTAATCCATTATGCCGTTCGTGCCGCCCAGACCACTGACTGAGGAGGACGCCTGCATGAAGTTGCTCGCTCCAACCGTCACCTGGGGGAACGTGGCCCGCTCTTTCGGATACATGCCGACGACGGAGGAGTCAAATCCCAGCCCCGCGAGGTCGAACCCAAAAAAGTGAGAGCCCTGCGGGAAAGCCTGCCAGGTGTAACCGCCGCGGCTGTTCAGCAACACGTTTGGCGAGAAGACGTAGATGTGATCAACGCCGTACTGTTTGTTGTCGCGGCTCTCGCCGAAGCCCGCGGCCTCGTTGTAGTAAAAATCGTCCTTCACGTTCTGCCACCAGGAGTAGCTGACCCGCGCATAAATGCGGTTCTTCTCCGAGAAGTTGTGGTCAAAACGTCCCGTGACGGTGTAATTGCTCTGCTCCTCGACGAAATTCGGGGGCAGGAAGTTGGCGGAACCATCGGCGTTGCCGCTACGATTCGGCGCCCCGAAGTACGACACCATCTTCTTGGCAATCGGGTTGACACGAGTTGACGGAATGATGTTTCCCGGCAGCGGATCGCGGATAAAGCGGCTCTTGTCGGTCGGATCCGGCCGAGTCGTAGCCGGGTCAAAGATCTGATACTGAGGCCCGACCGCGAGCAACTCCGAGAAATCGCCATTGCGCATCTTCTCAGTCGGCACCGTCCTCGCGCCCTGCGAGCGGGGGACGCCGTAAACGTTACCCTCGAAAGCCACGAAGAAAAAGCTCTTATCCTTGATGACCGGGCCGCCGAAAGCTCCGGCGTATAGATGGTCCGAATACTCCGTCTTTTGGAAGTCGGGATCCCGTTTCTCGAGGATGGCCAGCGAATCCAGGGCCGAATCTCGGAATTTGTATTGGGCCTCCCCGCGGTATGCGTTGGTCCCCGACTTGCTCACCACATTGACAATCCCGCCTGGGCTGTTGCCGAGGCCGGCGTCATAGGTCGCGGTCTGAACGCGGAATTCCTGGACCGCGAGGGCCGGAGGGGAAAAGGCTACAGTGACACCCTGGTTGCCTCCAAATGAGGAGGTGTTGGGGATTCCGTCAATCGTGAAATCGCCGCGTTTCTCGCCCGTCCCGTCGGCTTCCCATTGCGACTGACTGTGCGTCATGCCCGTTTTTCGAAACCGAAGGTCGGTGGTATTGGCCACGCCAGGCGCCAATAGCACCAGTTCCATCGGGTTTCCTTCGCGCATCGGCAGTTCGCTGATCCGGCGCGAGTCGATGACCTGGCCGAGCGAGGCGGTGGCATTTTCGAGCACCGCATTGTCTGCCGTGACAATAATTTCCTGCGCCTCGATGCCGACTTTCAGCGAGGCATTGACCGTGAGCTGTTCGGCCACGCGAAGCTGCAGATTGTCGATCACCTGTTTGTTGAACCCGGGCAGGCTGAATGCAACCCGATAACTTCCGGGGTTCAGGTAGGGGATGTTGTAGTTCCCTTCATCATTGGTGATGGCGCTGATCGTGACGCCGGTGGCAATGTTGGTTGCTTCCACCGTCACACCGGGTAAAACGGCGTTACTCTGATCGACCACGCGGCCCAGAATTGTGCCGCGCGATTCCTGCGCGAATGCAGGTGCTGCAAGCGCGAGCAGCACCAGTGCGATGAGGCAAAGATAACTGCTGGTTTTCATGACTGCCCTCCCAGTCTGAGACGGGATGACACGAGACAAGTGCGGCAATCCAAAATAACAACCGGAACAAGATCCGTTCTTGTTGATATGAGCCTGGGAGCCTGGATTCACCGACTGCGGGCTGTTGACGCGTGTCCCCCCAATTGTTTAACAACCGCTTCTTCTGCAAAAAAGCCCGACTACACTGACAACCGAATGTATGGAATACGTTCAGAAACGCCCGAAGGCTCTGACCGTTACTGTCAGGTGGCAATCTCCGGCCCTTTCGAGCCGGCGGTGACCCGCACGATAAACGGAGTTGCGGGCTTCTGACCCCACTGAGGCAATAGGCGCTCCATGAGGAGCTGGGCGGCTCGTTCCAGATGCTGTTGAATCAGTCGTTCCGCTTGCAGGCCGTCGCCTTTCTTCAAGGCATCCAGAATCCGCAGGTGGTCCTGGTGGAATTCGAGAATCCTCTCTGGCGACTGAGGCGTGACTGCCCGGAATCTCCGAAAATGGTCCTGGAGTGAAAGAACGAAACGGGTCAGAACCAAATTACCGCAGGATTCTACGATGGCTCTGTGGAGCTCCAGTCCGGCCTTTGAGATGGCGGCGTAATCAGCGTTCTCCTTCGTTTGCGGACGGGTCAACTGGTTCTCCACATCGGCCAGCCGGTCAGGCGCGACGCGGCCGGCGGCCAAGCGGGCGGCAAAACCTTCCAGGATCTGGCGTACCTGGTACATCTCGACGATCTCGCGCAACTCGATATGGGAGACAAACGTGCCCATGCGGGACCGGATTTCCACCAGTCCCTCTTTCTCCAACTGCTGAATCGCCTCCCTCATCGGAGTGCGGCTGATCTTCAATCGTCTGACGAAGTAGTCGACCCGGAGAGGGTCGCCTGGTCGAAGTCGGTTGGTAAGAATTTCTTCCTTGATCTGCTGGTAGGCGCGATCGGTCAGAGAGCGATCAGCCGGGCCGACCGAAGTGTCGGGGACTATCTCCTGGCTGGGCTTGCGCTTAGCTCTCTTGACCATTTTCGTTGTGCGAAAACGTCCTTCAGCTTACGCCTGCTTCTTTCGCCCTTCAAGAGAAAAATGGAGTTGGCATGATACTGATATATCAGTCGAATGGTAGGACTTCCGGCAGGCAAAACGCAGTGGCCCCGAAATCCGTTCGGTCGACCATCGCGCCCTGGCAAACACCCTCTCTTGCCAGGGCGCGATGGTCGACATTTCGGGGCCACTTGCGTTGACGCCGCGTGCCTGAAGCTATTTACGAAGCCAGGCTCCAACCTTCGCGGTATTTGGCCATGACGTATTCGTTGGCCTCCGGAAGATTCGTAATTCGCATGTTCTCGCCGTCCCAGAGAAGCTTCTTGCCGGGAAAGAGAACGGCCAGATTGCCCATAACGACGGTCTCGGCAAACGGACCCGAATAATCGAAATTCGAGGTGGCAGGCTCGCCGCCCTTGCAGGCTTCGATCCAGTTCTGCTCGTGGCTTCCCCGGATTCTTTTCAAAGTCTGCGCCGGTCTTTTGTATTCGCGCATTCTCGATTCCGGGATGATCCTCGGACTGTCGCCGTACGTGCCGCAGACAATCTTGGCTTTCTCGCCGACGATGATCGCGCCGCCTTGATCGCCGAAGTCCATCGGGCGGTCGGGCTCCAGTTCATCGGGCCGCTCGGGCAGAATGCCGCCGTCGTACCAGTGCAATTTGACCTCGGGCATGTCGCCCCGGGCAGGGAAGGTGTAATGAACCACCGAGGACATCGGGAACGTCTCCGTGTTGACAAATCGCTTCCACGGCTCGACGCACATCTCGGCAGTCGAAGCTTGAACGGCGATGGGGTACTTCAGCTTTAGTGCCGCGTACGGGGCGTTCATCAGATGACATCCCATGTCGCCGAGAGCGCCCGCGCCGAAGTCCCGCCAGGCTCGCCAATCGTGCGGAGCGTAGGCGCGATGGTAGGGCCGATGGGGCGAGCCGGCAAGCCAGAGATCCCAGTCGAGTCCTGCTGGAACAGGAGGTGTTTCTTTGGGCCGGCCGAAACCCTGGCCGGGCCAGACCGGGCGGTTGGTGAAGATGTGAGCTTCCCGCACCGGGCCGATCGCCCCGTCCAATAACCATTCGGAGACAATCCGAACGCCGTCCATTGATTGGCCCTGGTTCCCCATCTGGGTCGCGACTTTATATCTTCGTGCCGCCTCAGTGAGTTTTCGGGCTTCGCCGACCGTTCGGGTCATCGGCTTCTGAACGTAGACGTGCTTTCCCAGCTGCATCGCTGCCATGGCAATCAAGGCATGAGCGTGGTCGGGGGTGGCGACGATGACCGCATCGATGTCCTTTTGCTTTTCCAGCATCTTCCGAAAGTCTTTGTACTTTGGCACGTTGGGGTACTTCTGGAAGGTCTTGGCGGCGCGGTTATCATCGACGTCGCACAGCGCGACGATGTTCTCGCCGACCTCGGCGCAGTGGGCGATGTTGCTGGCGCCCATACCTCCGGCCCCCACGCCCGCTAAATTCAGCTTGTCGGTAGGAGCCTTGTATCCTCGGCCGCCGAGCACGTGCCGCGGGACCAGCGTAATGCCTGCCGCAGTCGCCACCGTCCCTACGAAGCTACGTCTTGAAATCCCTTTCTCTGTCTTCTGTTCGCTCTCGTTCCTGTCATCCATACCTGTCCTCCAGCGTTCCGCAAAGAATACACCAACAGTGAGTTCGGGTGCGACTCGGGGAGGAACGGGCTTTTGGGAACAGGGTGTTAACGTTGCTCTACTTCATAACTTTCCCGACTGCCGCTTTTATGTCTTCCAATGCCATCTGCATGCGATCAAGATGAGTCCGGAAGGAAAGCACGCAGATACGGACCAGGAACCGTCCTTGGATGACAGTCGAGCTGAGATAGACTCGCCGGCGGGCGTTCACTTCGTCCATGAATTGTCGGGTTAGGCGGTTGACTGATTCTTCATCCTGACCCCGGAGGCGCAGGCGAAAGGCAAGGACCGTCAGCTGCGGTTCAGCTACGATCTCAAGCTCCTCTATCCGGCTGAGTTGTTCGGTAATCCATTCGGCTAGTTGAAGTTTCTCCTCGAGGTTCCGTCGAAAGGGTCCAATACCGTGCATCTTCAGAGGCAGCCAGACTCTCAAGCCTCTGAACGCTCGCGAAAGCTCGGGAGAAACCTGCGATAGATCGACGAGGTCCGGCTCGTGCTCGGTGTTCGGCAGATAAACCGCCCTTACACTGTGGGCTCTCCTGAGAGTTGCGCCGTCCCGAACGAGTAGAGAACCGGTGCCATACGGCAGGAACAAGCCTTTATGGGGATCGAGTGTGATCGAGTCAGCGCGCTCGATTCCATTCATCACTTTGCGACCCCCGTCAGTAAGCATGAAAAATCCGCCATAGGCCGCATCGACATGGAGCCACATCCCTTCCTGTTGGGCGAGATCGGCCAGCGCGGTTAGATCATCCACAGCTCCGGTGTTGGTTGTCCCGGCATTTCCGACCACTAGAAACGGCCTGAGTCCGGCGTCCCGGTCTGCGCGAATGACCTCCCCGAGCTGCTCCACGTTAATCCGGAAGCGACCGTCAGAAGGCACGACTCGCACGTTTGACGGAGGAAAGCCGGCGAGAACCGCAGCCTTGCTGACGGAATAGTGGGTCTGATCGGACGTATACAAAGTACCCGACAGAAAGTCCTCCGGCAGCTTATTGCGGCGGGCGGTTACTATGGCGATTAAATTGGACATCGAACCGCCGCTAGTCAGCAGGCCGAGGGAGTGCTCGGGATAGGACACGATGTCACAGAACCAGCGCCCGACATTGACTTCCAGTTGGGCGAGTGCCGGAGCAGCGGCCCAAACCCCAACGTACCGGTTGACCGAATCGGCAATAAGGTCCGCGACCGCAGTATGGACTATGCCTCCTCCGGGAATATAGGCGAGGTAGCCGGGGCCGGCCGTGTTAAAGGTCTTTGGTATCAGGCGGCCGAAAAGGAGATTTAGCAGCTCAGAAAAAGGCGTCGGCTCGGTGGGCAGAGACTCAGCCAGCGAACGCGCAAGCTCTTCGCCGCCGCGCACATCGGCTGCCGGTTGATCGCCAAGGCCGTCGATGAACGGACTTATTCGCTCCATCGCCTGAGAGACGAGGTTCTCCAATTCTTCCGATTGCAATTCAAGCGTGTAATCCGCTTTAATCCCATCCATGCCGGTAACTTTAGTCACAGGGTCTGCGGAATTCCAGCATTTTGATCCCAAACCCGGGTTGCCGCATCCAACGGTTCCAGGAGGCAGCATGAAGTCTTGTTTCAGTTTCGGGTTCCTGTTTATTGCGATTGCACTTTTTGTAATGTCCGTCCCGTCACGGGCTTACTGTCAGAATCACGCGGCTTCGGTTGAGTACCGGGTGCTGGCCACCAAGAAGACCTCGACCATGGAGAAGGAAATGAACGAGGCGGCCTCCGCCGGCTTTAGGTTCGCCGCCGTGATGGGCGGGGAAACCGCTTTCGGCGGGTCTGAAGCGGTCGTGGTGATGATGAAGGAGGCTGGGAACCAGGCGGAGGGCAATGTTGATTACAAGCTGCTGGCGACTAGCAAGACGTCGACCATGCAGAAAGAGATGCAGCAAGCCGCCAATGCGGGTTTCGAATACAAAGGGCAGACGGTCTTCTCGAGCGCCTTTGGCGGGGATGAGGTCTGCGTGATCATGGAACGACCCGCAGGCCAGACGAAGGGCACCTACGAGTATAAGCTGCTGGGCACTTCTAAGACTTCGACCCTCCAGAAAGAGCTGGCGGGCGTCGGCGAACAGGGCTACAGCGTGGTAGGCATGACAGTAGGCCAAACGGCCTTCGGCGGGAATGAGCTGATCGCAATCATGCGCAAGGTGCGGTAGGGTTGGAGCGAACCTGGGAGCGCAGGCATCCTGCCTGCACTGGGGCCGCAGGCATCTTACCTGCTCGTGCCGTCAGCACGATTGAGTTTACGAGGCGGCACAAGCAGGCAGGATGCCTGCGCTCCCAGGTTGGTTACTTCCCACCCTTCTTCTTCAGCGGTATGGAAAAGGCTTCGGCTCTGCCGTCGCACGGGTCTGCCACGATGTTCATTACGAGTTTTTCACCCTCGACCTTCCAGGTATATTTCCCGACAGCATCCGGGCAAGCAAATTCGCCTTCCACGTCCGTGACTTCCACTTGGTCACCGGAGACCTTATAGGTCCCCTTCACTCCACCGCCACTCGAGTGGGCGACTTCAAAATTGCCGCCGTCTTTGAAGATGATCGTGAAAGGTCCAGACTCGTAAGAACCGACCGGGAACTTGCTGGACTGGGCGGTCACGGACGGAGCGCCGGCCAGCACGAGCAGGGCGACGAAAGACAGGAATATTACCGAACGGCTGAATTTCACCATTTATTGCCTCCTCGTTCACATAACGCACCAGGCGGCAGTGAAGTTCGGTGGCCGCCTGTGCTTGCGGCGTACTCTGCCGTTATGCTTATATTTCGACTTCAATGAAGAGACTCTCTCTCCTGATCCTGTTGATCCTTCCAGTAGCACTTCTGTCCCTTTCGGGGCAGCCGAAAACCGCCACCCGGGAGAAGGGAGTCCTGATCCTGGCATTCGATGACGGCTACTCCAGTTGGATGACGACCGTCGCTCCGGAGCTCGAGGCGGTGGGCGGAATCGCGACAGTGTTTGTGAACAATCATCGCGTACATCGCCGAGAACTGCGATTTGAGGATCTGGTCTTACTCCAGAATCGCTACAAATGGGAGATCGGGACCCATACTTACCATCATTTCAATGCGCCCGATTTCGTGAAGAAGTACGGACTCGCAAAGTGGACGGCAGAGGAAGTTGATGCCGCTGTCAAAGAGCTGCAGGAGCAGAGTTTGCAGGTCTATTCCCTGGTCTTTCCGTTCAACACATTCACTCCGGAACTGGCCAAGGCGGTCTACCCCCGCTTTACCTCCTTCCGGAGGACGGATGCTTACCCCATCGCAGACGGAACACGGGCGGACGGCTCGGTGCCTGGTGCTCCCATCGACGTGGCTGGGTACTCGCCCATCGACCTCGTCTGCCGTTGGGTCGACCAGGCGGAGAGGAACAAGCAGATTCTGTTTCTGTACGGCCACAATGTCCTGCCGGACTCGGAATTCTTCACCGGGCATGTGGCGGCCTTAAATGGGCCGGCTCTCACGTCGGTTGAGGACATCGCCATCGATGCGACCAAAACCGACTTATACCTGGTGCCCGATATGGGCCGCCGGATTTATCAGACGAGTTTTAAGATCGACGAAATCGCCGGCAAATCCATCGTGGTGCCCGGACTCGATCTTGCTCGATTCACGGCGCCGGGAGCGAGCTTTCTGATTGGCCCGGGATACGGGACGCGGGTTTCAGATTTCAAGCGAATCATCGAGTACGCGTCTGGAAAGCTTCAATTCAAAACCATGCGAGAGGGCTTGCAGAAGTGAAAAAGCAGGAGTCAGAAGTCAGGAGTCAGGAGTCAGAATGAAAAGGCGGAAGTGAGGCGTCACAGTTCGGAAGTCAGAATCAAGGCCATGTTGGGCTTGGTTGTCCGGTTCTTATTCTGACTCCTGGCTTCTGACTCCTGACTTCTGCCTTTGAGGGGACAGCCTATGAAAGCAAATGAGGACAGGATCGACGCGACTGAGGAGCAGGTCCGGCTTCCGGACAACGCCTTCCGGGAGTTGGCGCCGGGGGAGGAATACCGGCCGGTGGTGGCGCCGTCCGCCACAATTCCCGAAGTCACGGCCCGTTCGGTTATCCAGGGTGTCATCTGGTCGGTGATTTTCTCTGCTGCCGCCACCTATATTGCGTTGAAGCTGGGGCAGGGAATTGAGTCGGCGATCCCGATCTCGATTCTGGCCGTCGGGTTCTCGGTCTTCGCGGTCAAATTCCTCAAGTCACGTTCCTCGACGCTGCTCGAGAACGTCAACGTCCTTGCTGTGGGCGCAACCGCTGGAATAGTGGCGGGCGGGTCAGTCTTTACCATGCCTGCGATCTACATTCTGGGCCTTGAAGGGCGGTCCTCGTTCTTTCAGATCTTTCTGGTTCCGCTCCTGGGCGCTGTTTTGGGCGTCTTCTTCCTGGCCCCATTCAGGCGGTACTTCGTCCGGGATCTCCATGGGAAATTACCGTACCCGGAAGCGCGAGCGACGACCGAAATCCTGATGGCCGGCAAACGCGGCGGCCAGAGTGCAGTCGTGCTGACTTACGCAGGCATTATCGCTGCGGTTTTTGATTTTGTCGGTCCTTCGATGCGGGCCTGGGCGGAGAACTTTTCGACGGCCTCAATCGGTGCCCTCGCGCCGCTGACGAACCGCGCCAAAGCGGTTTTCACCATGAATACCAGCGCGGCTGTGCTCGGCCTCGGCTACATCATGGGAATTCGCTACGCGGCGATTATCATGGGCGGCTCCATGGTCTCGTTCTTTGTCCTGGTGCCACTCCTAGCGTATCTCGGCTCTTACATTCCGGGCGAGATTTCGGAAGGTGCCGGGCCAATCGCCGCGATGTCGGCCATGGATATTTTCTTCACGTATGTCAGACACATCGGTATCGGGACGATTTTTGCAGCCGGTGTTATCTCGATACTGAAGATGTCCCCGGTGATCGTCCAGGCTATTGGCCAGGCGGTGAGGGAACTCGTTCGGTTGGCTGGCGGAAAGAGCGCGGTTGCGCAGCAGACGAGAACCGAACACTCCCTACCGATGGCAGGCATCCTTGTCGGAATTGCCTTAACCGGGCTCGCGATCCTGCTCTATTTCCGTTTCTCGGTACTCGCCGATCAACCATCGGCGACTTATATAGCGGTTGTTGCAGTGCTGATGACGCTCTTGGTTGCGTTCCTGTTTGCCTCGGTATCTGCCTGGGCGATCGCTATGATCTCGATCACCCCGATCTCCGGCATGACGCTCACGACCCTCATTGTCACCGCAGTAATCATGTCCTCCCTTGGATTGAGCGGGGAGAAGGGGATGCTGCAAACTCTGCTGATCGGCGGAGTCGTTTGCACGGCGCTCTCAATGGCCGGATCGCTGGTCACACAGTACAAAATCGCCTACTGGCTGGGTGCCACACCTCGAAGAATCGAGATTTCCAATCTGCTTGGGGCGGTGGTTGCGTCGGCTGCAACAACCGCCGTGATCCTGCTGATGGCCAACGTTTACGGCTTCACCCCTGGTCCTGGCCATCCGCATCCGCTGCCGGCGCCTCAGCCCAACGCGATGGCGGCCGTCTTGCGGGGCGTGATGGGAACCAGCGGTGCTCCCTGGTTCTTTTACGCGATCGGCGCGGTGTTCGCCGCTTCGGCAGAGTTTTGCGGAGTATCGGGGCTCGCGTTCGGGCTGGGAATGTATCTCCCGATGGAGCTTAATTCGCCCCTCGTGCTCGGGGCTGCGGTCTCCTGGTTGCTGGGGCGATCCTCCAAGGATCAGGCTCTTACCAAAGCCCGGCAGGAGAAAGGAACGCTTATCGCCTCCGGGTTCATTGCCGGCGGCGCGCTGGTCGGAGTTCTGGCGGCGCTGCTGAAATTCTCTGAGGATTCCTGGCAAACCACCCTCATTCCCGACTTGACTCGGGTCTCGGGAATAGGCCCCTGGCTTGAGTATTGGGGAAACTGGGTGGGTCTGGTCGCCTTCCTATTGTTGGCCGCCGGCATCTACTTCGATTCCCGCAGGGAAAAGGCGGAGTGACAAGCATGGACGACGTGGACGAAATGGACGTCGTGGACGGAAAGCATTGTCGTCCACCCCGTCCACTCCGTCCATGTCGTCCACTGACAGTCTCTAGAACCTCTGCACCAACCCGAACAGCCAGATGTTGCTCTGGTAGATGGCGGTATCAAGGCGAATGTACTCCGCTCTCACCTCGGTGTGTGATGTGAGCCGGAGCCCGACCATCGGACGTCCGCCCCAACGGAAGCGCCAGTCAGTGTTGCGCTGAGAGGCATATCCGGCCTGCAGGCTCACTCCATAGCGAAGCCGTCCGTACTCGCCTCGCGCAGCCATGTATACCTGGTGTTGCTGGAGTTGAAGCGGCGCCCAATACTCAATTGGATCAAAGTCGCTGTCGGCGAACCGGAAGGCATATCCGAGAGCGAAAAACGGCCATTCATGGAGCCGCCGGGCAAAATGCCCCTCGGCCATGTAGGTCTTGTTACCATCACTCCGGTCGACATACGATGGCGACACAGAAAGTTCCCAGAAGTTCGCGATCCGCGAATAGCTCTCGACCGAATAGTCGGACACCCAGATCCTCTTCCGGACAGCTTCAACCGTGTTGATCTCGTCCCGGCTTGCATGCAGCTCAAAGGAACCGCCCAAAGGAGCGGCCGGCATATGGAGGTTCAGAGCCCAACCGATCTGGTCCTCGGCTTGATCCATGTTCAGACCCCACGCCTGTCCGTTCAACCGCCATTCCGGCGCGAAATGCCAGAGAAAGCCGCCGCCCATTCGCCAGCCTCTCTCTCCGCCATGATCATCACGTTCGTACCGGTTCCGGTCGGTGAAAGCCGAGACCCGAAGGTGCTCTCCGACATAAGTGCCCAGCTCCGCGCCGTACCTGATCGCCCTCCGGTCGTCGCTGTCTTCCCAGATGCTGCTGTTGATCGCAAGGGCCGCATCTTTCCGGTCCTCCGCCCGCTGCAGAACGGTCGCGTTGCGGGTGGAGTCGGGTTCCAGACTGCGCGACACTCGCAGCTTTGCCAATGCAGTTGGAACGTCGCCTTCCTGGTAGGCGCTGGCACCCCAGTGAAAACTCAATTCGGCCGGATCTGCTCCGGACTTTTCGGCTCGCTTGAACCAGGCAGTCGCCCGCTCGTGTTGCCGAGTCCAGGAAAGAGTTTTCGCGTAATCAAGCCTGGCGAGAACCAGCGGGTTGGCGTGCTGGAGATGGGCCATGAGATCGGCATCGGTCCATTTCCGAGGAACGAGTTTTCCAGGGAGCCGAAGCGGATCGAATCCGACTGAAACGAACCCGGTTTCATCGAACGCAATTGCCTGGTCAAACTGCTTTTCAACTGCTGATCGCAGCAACGTAACAGCCTGCTCAGTCGTGTCGAGCGAGAACTGGCCGTAGTCGCCGTTCGGATAGATGAATAACCGCGGTTGGTTCTTGGGCAAGGGATCTGCGGTAGCGGCCAGTGTCCGGACGAGCCGCTCCTCGAAAGCTTTTGCATCTTCCGACTGCCCGCCCGTTGAAAGGAAGTGTGTGAGAACGTTTCCGGTCGCCCCGTTGGTGTTGATAGTGCCGCGCAGCCGCCCGTGAGCTCCACTCGAAGCCAGAACCCAGTAGCCGCTACTATGCAGTTCCTGGAGTTGCTGCGCGGCCGGCTGGCCGGGCACCCGTCCGTTCAACCCCTGGGAATCGATCGCAAGGACCGCCTTCCCTTCGATCTGACGCAAGGCGGCATCCAGAGGGGCCAGAGCGGCCGGGTCCGGATTCATTATGACTACCATCACCCTCAGCCCCGTCTTCTTGGGGTCGAGCTCCGCGGGCGAGATGAATCGATATCCGGCACTGTGCAAGCGAGTCAAATGGGAGATAACCTGCTCGACGGTGTTCTGGCCCCGGTCGGGGCAGGTACTCACCCGCGTGTAGAGCAGGATCGGGATTGCCTGCTCAACCTCCATCTTCGCGAGAGGAGCTAAGGTGGAAAGCGCCTCCCCGAACTCACCCTCTTCGGCCGAGACCAGCGCATAGCGCCGCCAGGCATCGGCATCCCAACGCCTCTGGTTGGCGACGAGCCGCGAGACCTCCAGGCGCCGGTTGCTGTTTCCGGTCTTAGCCGCCATCTCTTTCAGCTGGTTGAGAGCGGGCAGGAAGATCGGATTCCGCTGCAGCAGCTCCTGTCCGACGATCTCGACTCGGTCAAAACGGTTCTGAGCCAGATAGGTGCGGAGAAGAATCCCGGCCGCGGCGGCGTTGCCGCTGTCGAGCTCTACCAATCCCTGCGCTGCTTCCTGGGCTGCCTGGTAATCACGAAGCTCCTCGGCCGCCTCGGCCCGCAGACGCAAAAGCCCCGGTGTCCGCTTCAGCGCGAGTCCGCGTTCTGTCCAGGTCATCACCTGCTCGAGGAGCCCGCGCGATGCCTCGATTTCAGCAACCAGCTCGTAAACCCGAGCGTCGCTCGACTGGGTTCCCAACTGATCGAGCGCCGTGACGGCCTCGTCGCAGCGACACAGGTCAACTGCCGACCGGGCAAACTCCAGGGCGTAATAGGGGACATCCGGACTGATGAGGTACAGTTCACGCCACATCTCCGTGGCGCGCTCTGTCTCGCCGAGCGCAGAGAGCACTTCGGCCAGGTGGCTTCGAACGGTACCGTCTCCTTCCTGCAATCTGTCCGCGAACCACTTCTCCTGGGCCCGCGCTTCATCGAAACGCTCCAGCGTGATGAGATGCCGGAACAACTCCAGCCGCAAGTCCGGCTGTGCGGGATCCGCTTGCAGACTCTGCAGGTAATGCCCGACCGCTGTCTGGAGTTGGCCGCTCCTCGCTTGCACTCTTCCTCGGATCCCCTCGAGCACGGCGGGAGAGGAGGCCTGCCGCTCAACAGTCTGAAGCAGGGCGGCCGATTCCTGGTTCTTCGCAAGACGCTCTCCCATCTCCAGAGTCCGAAACCAGAGGGTCCGATCGGGGTCCAGCCTCAGGGCCTTGGAGTACAGCTCAAACGCGCCTTCCGGATCACGGGCTCCGACTTTCTTGTTGCCAGCCGACTCAAAAAGCGAAGCCAGGCGCTTTCGATAAGCAGGATCTTTGAGCTCGCCGATTCGCTTGTTCAGCACATCGAGGAGATCAGATGCCTGGGAGGCGCGTTCGCACCGTCCGGCAGTGTCGAAAACCGTCTCCAGATCCTGGCTGCTGATTGCGCCCAATCCGGAGTCCAGGAGCGGTTTGAGATACTCCATCACGCCGGAGCATTGCGAGCGCCGGGACTGGAGCGAAGCCAGGCGCAAGCCGGTCGGCGCGGTTCGCTCTCCTCTTTTCCAAGCCTCCGCGAGGAAGGCCTCCGCGGCCCGGAACCGATCATTGTCGAACAACGTCTGCCCGGCTGCCGCCATCGAACCGTTCGGATTCCAGCGAGAGAAGAGCTGCATTCCCTTCTCGGCTTCTCCCGTCTCGATTAGTCCTGCGGCAATCTGAGTGGCCAGTTGGCCGGAGTCTTTGACTCCTGCCTGAAGCGCTCTGTCCCAGGCCTCCATCGCTTTGTCGCGTTGGCCCAACTCCCAGCGGCCCCAACCCAGATCACGCCATGCGGACGCCCGATTTGGGTCAAGGCGCAGGAGCTTTTCCAGCGGTTCGACAGCTTGCGCCGGTTTGACCTGGGCAGCCCAGGACGCGCACGCCTCCATCAGGAAGGCCTGGACTTGCGCGCTCTTTGGGCGCAACGTCAAAGCTTTTTCAAAACTGGCGGTTGCGCGGTCGAAGCGTCCCGCTTTTCGGTCAGCCAACCCGCTGCCGAAGGCTATCACGTAGTCTCCGCCCGCCTGCTGATGCAGGCGCAGTTCGTATTCGGCGGCTCCCTTTGAATCACGCTCCAAGAGGAGCATGAGTTTGAGGGCTCGTGCTTTCTCGTCCAGTGGGACGAGCTTGAGGGCCTGCTCAACGGCAGCCGTGGCCTCGCCGGGACGGTTCGCCTCGGCGGACGCTTGGGCGATTTCGGCCCAAAGCGCCGCCGGTTTCGGTGTGTCGCGGACGATCTTCATCCAGACCTCTGCCGCTTCGGCAGGTTTGCGCGACGACCGGTATGCCCATCCTAGTTCGCGGAGGGCGATGCGGTTGTCCGGCTGGAACTTCAACGCCGTTTGGAGCGAAAGGGCAGCTGGTTCAGTCTGGCCGGCCGCGAGCTGATCGGCCCCCAGCAAGGTCCAGGCAAGCGAGATCAGCTGAACGTCGGTGCTTGAAGTGGGTATCGCCTGGAGCGTCTTGGCCGCGATCTCCAGTTGCCCGGCAAAAATCCGGCCGATTGCCTCCGCGGCCCGTCGTCCCTGATCGGAAGTCGCGACCTGATTCCACAGAGACGCCACCGGTTTTGCGAGCGAGGACTGGTTGGTCTGTGTCAAACGGGCCAAGACCGAGGCGATGAAAGCCGAATCATGCGCTGCGGCGACTTGCGGTGAGAGCGACTGGAGGTACCGCAACATCCCGTCATACTGCTGAGAGTCGAAGAGGACCTGGGTCACCCACTGAGGTACCTCGATGATGTCCTTGTTTAGCTGCAACGCCTTTTCGAGAGATTTCAGAGCCCCACTCAAATCACCGCGGAGCATGAGAACTCTTCCGTGTTGTTTCCAGCCGTCCGCATAGGCCGGATCAGTTGCTATGGCCTCGGTTGCGCGCTTGAGCGCTGTATCCAGGTCTCCCTTGGCCACGCTCTGCCGGGAATCGTGAATCAGGCTTACCACCGAAGGACCGGACTTCACCGTCTGCGACTTGGCAGCTGCCGATTGCGGATCGGCCATCGCCGCCTTCACCTGGCCGGATAAATGCGATAAACAGAGTACAGACAGGCACACCACTGCCACAGGCGCGACCGCCAGTCTCAATCTCATATTCATGGCTATTCTTGACTCCTAGGATGGACAGCTGTGCCGACACCGGGTGGAAGATCCGATCGCTGAGCCGAAGCTGCCACCAGGCGGTGCGGAGGGATCTCGTGAAGAAGCAATTGGATCGCACGAAGCACGTCCGATTCACCGCCCTCCACCAGGATGATTTCCTGCCTGGTGTCCTCACTCGAAGTCATCCACTCGCGGACCTGGTCGGCTTGTAGTACCCGCACGGGAGCGACTCGTTGTTTAGACAGGTCCTGGGGTTTGTTAAGCCCGATGCCCCGCAGGCCTAACCGCCGCACCAGCGGTCCGAGCGTCGGAAGATCACTCAGCCTGGTGCACGGCAGCGGCGGCGCGGACCGCGGGCGAACAAGAGTATTAACTAACGGGATAGGTTCTACACCTTCGGAGGCAGCCGCCACCATTTCATCTACCTGTTGCTGATCCAGGCAGACCGATCCTCCCGAGGGCTCCTCGACTGGTAGATCGGGGAGAAAAGCCAGCGCCGATTCCCGAAGTGAGAGCGGCAACCCGCGAAACGAGTTGCCGACTATGAACACGGTTGGGAGGGGGCCTGCATTCACGACCGAAAAGGTCGTTGTCCCACCGTTGCTGCCGACACCCGATTTGCCGCGCCCGTCGATCGTTGTTAGAGGCAGCGGTTCACCGACTCGTTGGCCCTCGAAAAAGACGAATGCCCGGTGTCTCTTGACCTTCAGCCGGACCCCGTATTCGCGGCCTGCCTCCAGTTTTGCCCGATGGTCGAGCAAAGTGACCTGGTTGCCGGGCTTCGTTCGCTCATGAAGGCGAATTCCCGTCGCCGTGACGGACAGGTAGAGGCACTGTTCGGGCTCGGTATAGCGTGTGTAGATGCCCGCAATCGCGTCCGGAGCAAATTGCAGCTTTGTGCTGATCTCGCTGTCGGTCCAGTCCTCCGAGCCTTTGATCCAGGCGGCGGTACCGGCTTGAAGTTGAACTGGCTGCGGCGCGTCGCCGTGGAGGCCCCCGAATTCCGGACGCCTGGGCGAAAAGGTCCACTCGGCAGCAGTGACCGGGGAATCCGGAGTTCGTGTCCGCGGCTTCGAATGCGCAAGACGGTCGAGTAGCGCCGACGCCGTCAAATGGCCGTCAACCCGCAGCCGGGTCAGGGAATAGCGATCACGGGTCGGGCCGTTATATGGGTCATGGCCGTCGACGAAAGCAAGCCGGTAGAGCAGCTCGACTGCCATCCGATTGACTCTCGCGGCGAGCGGGTCTGCTCCACGTCCGGTGCCCGTATCGGTGTACGGATAAAGAAACAGCGCCGGTGCGCGGCCGGTCAGGGCGCCGAGAAAATTGGCCGACGTGGCATAATCCTGCATCACTCGGGTCACAAAAGCGGCGTCGTCCTCGGAAACGCCATTTTCCTGCTTGCGGCTGGTCAGAAAATGGGTGTCCGTTCGGGCCTTCGAGTCCTGGCTGCCCAGATGACCCATTGCCCGATGCCCCATGCTTCCAAGATACCAATGAGGCTGACGCGCGAGATCCTTTAGCTCGGAACCGGTGAGGTAGAACCGATCCCTCGATTCGCAAGCACCTGTGTTGATGCAGGCAACGGCGACGAACCCAGAGTCACGGAGCAAGGGCGTGACGTTGAGGATCGAATCTTTGCGTCCTGCCTCGAACATCAGGAGAAGCGCCTTTTCGGGAAGCGCGTGGCGCCCATCGGCGCAACGGGCGACATCGTCGGGCGTTACCGTCCGGTATCCGGCATCGCGCAAAGCCACCAGATGCTTCCGCAGGAATTCCGGAGAGACATCGTCGCCGGTTGCCCCGTGCATTATCGAGCCGTAAGACAGGGCGTAGAAGCCGTCCCAGGAACGCCAGCTCTCGGGCGTCCGGTCCGGGGCCGAAACCGGACGGAAAAAAATGCGCAGGCAAATCGCTACGATCGCGATGATCAACAGCCACTGCACCACATACGAGAAGGTCCGTCTGCGGTTAGCCACGAGTGCCCCACTGAGATCGGAAGAAGGTGAGAATCGTCCACGGAAGTTGCCACACGAGGACAAACATGTAGAACAGACAGAAGGGCACTCCGTAGAGCCACAACCGTGATCGCTGAATCAAGAGATAAGTCGAGCTCATCAGCGCGGCCATTAACACCACTCCCATGATGTAGTTCATGGGAGAAACCCGATGCAACAGCGGCAGATAAACGACCGCGCGGAGAACGACGGCCGGCGCGAGTAGCGGAAGCAGAAAGCCTACGCAAAAGGACAGGGCGCCCAGAGGCGGCTTGCGCCAGATGAAACCGCAGGCCTTCATGCTCTCGCGAAACCACGATCGCTTCCAGCGCGCTTGTTGCCGCAGAAACTGCCCGTAAGTTTCCGGCACGATCGTGGCCGTGACCGCCCGGCTGTCGTAGATGACCTTATGATTCCTGAGGACCATGTTGGTCAGCGAGCGGTCGTCACCATAAGTGGCGGGTCGGCCGAGATATTTCTGATGCACCCACGCATCGAGAACATCGAGGAGAACGGAGCGGCGGTAAGCAGCGAAAGGCCCGGACAGGCAGCTGTTCATGCCGAACAGGCTTTCGGCCGCCTTGATGACGCGAAAACTGATGAAGTAGCGGACTGCCTGCATCTTGGTCAAAACGTTCGTCCACTTGTTTTCTACTTCACAGTGACCGCACACGGCGCCGACATCGGGGTCGGCCAAGCCATCGACGATGCATTTCAATGAATCGTGCCGCAGGAAGCTGTCTGAATCAACGAAGACGACCACCTCGCCGGTAGAGATCCTGACTCCCGAGGCGAGGGCCACCCGCTTCCCCGACCGCTGTCTCAAATCGAGCACGGTCAACTCGGGGTACTTGTCCGCGACACGCAGCATCCCCTCCAGGGTGCCGTCGCTGCTGCGGTCGTTGACTGCAATGACTTCCAAACGGTCGGCGGGGTAGTCCGACTCGAGGATACTGGTCAGAGTCTGCTCGATGTACAGCTCTTCGTTGAAAGCGGGGACGACCACCGACAGCGCCGGCAAGTGCTCACGAGGCTGTGGAGGCCGGTAGAAAGAGGCGAACAGGAACCGGCTGAGAAGGTAGGTTCCGACGGTCAGACTGTAGAGAAAGACCGGCACGTCCAGCCAGAAGTAGTAGTAGTTTTCGAGCCGGGAAAGAAGGATCAGGCTGACCGCTACGAAGATCGATATGATGGCGAAAACACGCAGGTAGAACCAGGCCGTGCGAGCCAGTTTCTGCCTGAGGTTCTCGTCGAACGCCACCGCGACGCTTCCGGTTTCCTCGTCGCAGTAAGTCACCCGGCCCGTGACTTTGTGCCGTCCGTGCAGGTACTCCTCCGGCATCGTGCCGTCTGGAATTTTGAAGTCGATCTGGACGGACGTTACGTCCGCTCCGGCCGGCCCTCTCGGACAGGGGAGCTCTCCGGCCACGTTGGGAGAAGCAAACTCCAGCAGAAGGCCGCCGTCGGAGATGTCACGGGCGAGGGCCACGTGCACTTCCTTTTGGCCGTTCCGAGTGACGTGGACATTGACAGGAAAGCGGCACTCGTACCTCGGCGCCATCCGGCGCTCGAGATACTCGGGCCGTGTCCGGCTCCGCTTCCGTCGATCGGTTTTCTGGCGCGGGAACACCGGCTGCTGCGTAGCCGGAGAGGGCGGGGCTACAGGTACCGCTTCGCTGGGCTTCGGGCCGGTTCTGTGGATGTGCGTTTCTCTGCCCGGTTCAGGAGGCAGAGGTATCTGTGAGTTCGGTGATTTGGCAGTGGCCATTCAACTTTCGCTCTCGCTTGAGGTTCTGATATCGCCGTTGAAATCTACTTGGGTTCGCGCTCAACTGCCCAGCTCAAACACCGGTCGATCAATAATGTAGTACGTTTACTATTTTCTTAACATACCTGTCAAATTCCTGCCTGACTTTTCTCTAAAGTCGCTTCGTTTTTCTAATATGCCGACTTGCATTGGTCGGTTTCAAAGAAAATGGGGTCCGCACGCGCGGCGAATGTGAAGCTGGACGACGTGGACGCAGTGGACCAAGTGGACCTGGTAGCTGTTCACCTGGTCTATGCCGTCCAGCTTCTGCCGCCGCACTTCGAAGCAGCATCTGCCGGCGATTACGCCAAGGGATCCAAGACGATGTCCGGGTGTAGGAGGGCGCCGGCGGGGCGGGCGATGGCGATGAGGTGGCCGGCTTGGAAGAGCCGGCAGTACGGTGTGTCAACCAGCGGGGGCTCGGCCGGTATCGTATTGCCGTGGCGAATGCGGGTCGCGCTCGCCTCGTCAAGATCGATGCGGGGCAGGTCGGGAAGCAGGCTTTCGAGCGGTATCAGGCGATCCCGCCAGGAGTCGGCGAGTTGCGAGAGCGGCGTAGCGTTCGAGCGGTGAAAGGCACCCGAGCGCGTGCGATCCAGGGCGGTGAGAAAACCGCCGCATCCAATTTTCTCGCCGATGTCCCTGGCCATGCTCCGTATGTAGGTGCCGGCCGAGCATTCAATGCGTAACTGCATTTTTCCACCGTCCCAGCCCAGAAGTTCGAGTGCGTGGATCTCAACCGTTCGTTCCGGTGGTGTCACCTCCACTTGGCGCCGGGCAAACTCGTAAAGCTTCCTGCCCTGTACCTTAATCGCCGAGTAAATGGGCGGCTGCTGATGGATCTTGCCCTGAAAGGACGAGAGGACGTGAACCAGCTGTTCGTTGGATAATTCAGGCACTGGGGCCTGTCCGATCACGCGTCCTTCGCGATCGCACGTGTCGGTGCTCGTCCCCAGCTCAATCTCCGCGACGTATTCCTTGTCTTCGCTTTGAAGGAAACGGGCCAGGCGGGTGGCACGCCCGACCAGAAGCGGGAGAACGCCGGAGGCCAGAGGATCCAGCGTGCCAGTATGACCGACTTTCGCCTTCAGCAGTCGTTTCGCCTTGTATACGATGTCATGCGAAGTCGGGCCGACAGGCTTGTCGATGATCAGGAGACCGTCCATAAAGGTGACAAGGTGACAAGGTGACAAGGTGACAAGGTGACAGGGTGACGAGGCAGAATCTCAACTGCGGTTGACTGACGCCCGTGACCCGGTCACCCTCTCACCTTGTCACCTTGTCACCTTGTCACCTTGTCATTCTTCCAATGCCTGCGCCACTTGGGCGATTACCTTGTCTCGTACTTCCTCGAAGGTTCCGTCGATCCAGAGGCCGGCGGCGTTGGTGTGCCCTCCACCCCCGAAGTATTCCGCGGCCGACGCCACGTCGAAGTTATCCTTGGAGCGCAGACTGACTCGATAGCGATTGCTGCCTTCCTCTCGGAAAAAGGCGACGGCCACTACTCCGTCGAGTGAGAGCGGGTAATTGACGAGTCCCTCCGTCTCAGTCGGGTTGGCACCGGTCTGTCTGAGCATCTCCTGCGTCAGGAGCACCCAGGCGATTTTTTCAGAAGGATGGATCTCGAGCGTTTCCAGGACGCGAGCCAGCAGCCGGAGCTTCGACTTTGGGTGGCTCATGTAGACGCTCTGCGCAACCTCTGCCGGCTTGGCGCCTGCGAGCACCAACTGCTCGGCAACGCGGAAGGTGTGAGCCGTCGTGTTCGAGAACTGAAAGGAGCCCGTATCGGTCAGTATGGCCACGTAGAGGTTGGTAGCGATGTCAGGAGTGATCGTGACGTCGAGTTGCCCGAGCAGTTCGAAGATGATCTCGCCGACAGCGGCCGCTTTCGAATCCACGAAATTCAGGTTTCCGAACGGGAGGGTATTGCGGTGGTGGTCAATATTTATGATGAAGTGCTGATCGAGACCCGTCAGGCCGGTACGGGCGAGCTCGTTCGTCTCCAGGACAAAGACGGCGTCGTACTTGCCTCGCAGCCGTCTGTCACGGCGTATATGGTCTATTCCAGGCAACCCCGCATAGGCTTGCGGATGAGGATCGGCATTGACGATCTCCACCTGTTTGCCCAGTTGTTTCAGAGCCTCGGCGAGAGCGAGCTCCGAGCCAAGTGAATCCCCGTCCGGGCGGGCGTGCGAAGTGATGGCAAATTCCTCGTGTTCGCGGATAAAGTTTAGGATGTCCTGCATGCCCTCTAATCGTGCTCGAAGAGTTCGATGTTATAGCTGATGAGATCAGGGCCGAGTATGCTCTCGGCCTCCCGTACCAGGCTTTCGGCTAGTTCTTGGAGCCGCTTCCCATCGGGTCCGATTGAGACCGCTCCCAGACGGCCTCGTTGCCACAGTTCCTGGTGTTCAATTTCGGAAACCGAGAAGTTAAAACGGGCGCGAAGACGGTCAGCCGTCTTGCGAAGGACATTGCGTTTGTCCTTCAAAGAGTGGCTGTAGGGAAGATGGATGTCCAGGGAGCAGAAAACGATGGGCATAATCGCTGACAACTGACAAACTGGCAACTGACAAACTGACAAACTGACAAACTGGCAACTGACAAACTGACAAACTGACAAACTGACAAACTGACAAACTGACAAACTGACAAACTGACGAACCCATGAATCGGTTGCCATTGGCCGTCTAGTTGTCAGTTTGTCAGTCTGTCAGTGCTTTTAAGCCAGCTGCGGCTCGACTCTTTCTTTGACGAAAGCCTCGATAACGTCGCCGACCTTGATGTCGTTGAAGTTGGCGATCGCGATACCGCATTCGTAGCCTGCCTTCACTTGTGCGACATCTTCCTTGAAGCGGCGCAAGGACCCGACGCGGCCTTCGTAAATCACGACGTTGTCACGCAGCAACCGGACCTCGGAATTCCGCGTCACCGTTCCGTCAAGCACATAACTTCCCGCGACCGTTCCCTGTTTCGGAACGCGGAAAGTTTGTCGTACCTCGGCTTTCCCCTGGTAGTTTTCCTTGACGGTCGGCTCCAGCAGGCCCAGCATCGCTTGCCTGATCTCGTTGGCGATGTCGTAGATGACCGTGTAGAGGCGGATTTCCACCTCTTCGTGCTCGGCCGCCGCATCCGCGTTCTGCTCCGGGCGGACATTGAAGCCGATGACAACGGCGTTCGAAGCCGAGGCCAAAAGAACGTCCGACTCCGAAATCGCCCCGACACCGCGATGGATGATGCGAATCTTCACCTTGTCCGTGCTCAGTTTGTGGAGTGCGTCTTCAACGACCTCGACCGAACCCTGTGCATCGGCCTTCAGGACAATCGGCAGCTCCTTGACTTCTCCGGACTGCATTTGGGCATAGAGATCATCCAGGCTGACCCGCGAGGATTTGACGAGCTCCTTCTCGCGGATCTTCGTCTGTCGATACTCGCCGATCTGGCGGGCTCGCACGGTGTCGTCCATGACTTGGAAAGAGTCGCCGGCCTGCGGCAGGTTCTGGAGGCCGAGGACTTCGACTGCGCTGCTCGGCCCAGCCTCAATGACCGGGTTGCCGCGATCGTCGAACATCGCTCGGATCTTTCCGTAGGCGGCTCCAGCAATAAAAGTGTCGCCGACCTTGAGCGTGCCGTTTTGTACCAGGACGGCTGCCACCGCGCCGCGGCCCTTGTCGAGCCTGGCTTCGAGGACAACGCCCATCGCGGGCCGAAGCGGATTCGCCTTGAGCTCGAGCATGTCGGCGGAAAGCAGAATCATCTCGAGCAGCAGATCCAGGTTGGTTTTTTCCCTGGCCGATACTTCAACCATGACCGTATCGCCGCCCCATTCCTCGGCGAGCAGCTCGTACTTGGTCAGTTCCTGCTTGACCCGTTGGGGGTCGGCTTCCGGTTTGTCGACCTTGTTAATCGCAACCATGATCGGGACTTTCGCGGCCCGAGCATGATTGATGGCCTCGACCGTCTGAGGCATGACACCATCGTCAGCCGCGACGACCAGCACCACGATATCCGTGGCTTTCGCGCCTCGGGCGCGCATCATGGTGAACGCTTCATGGCCAGGAGTGTCGATGAAGACGATGCGGCGATCGTTGATGTTCACATGGTAGGCGCCGATGTGCTGAGTGATGCCTCCGGCCTCGCCTGCTGCCACTTTCGTCTTCCGTATGGACTCGAGCAGGGAGGTCTTGCCGTGATCGACGTGCCCCATGACGGTCACGACCGGCGCCCGCCCCTTCACGTCGGTCGCCTTCTCTTCGAATTTTTCCTCTTCCATCACCGCCTCCTCAAAACTGACGAAGCGCGGGATGGCGTTAAAGGCCATACACACTTCCGTGAGCGTCTTTTGGTCCAGCGTTTGGTTGATGCTGGCCATAACTCCGCGGCTGAGCAGCTCCCGAAGCACGTCCTTGCTCTTAACGCCGAGTTTCTCGCACAGTTCCTTCACGGTGACCGACTCGGGCAGCATGACTTCGCGGGTTTCACGCGGAATTTCGGGCTTCTTCGCAACAGGGGCAGGAGCCGGAGTAGTCGGCCGGCCTCGCGGCGGCATCGGACGCCGCTGCTGGTCTCCGGGCCTGCGGTACTGCTGCTGGTGGCCCATCGGCGGTCTTCTTTGGTCTTGTCTAGGCGGTTGGGGCCTGACCAGCTGACGAACAATCTGCTGCGGTGGTGCGGCGACCGGTTC
>Ga0105091_10000134_pt1 | contig 26625 bp, 16 predicted proteins | sample PPLLak1March2015_FD_87022 | JGI IMG/M metagenome (GOLD analysis project Ga0105091, IMG submission 87022) | Freshwater sediment microbial communities from Prairie Pothole Lake near Jamestown, North Dakota, USA - PPLs Lake P7 Core (1) Depth... | ecosystem: Environmental > Aquatic > Freshwater >... | reverse complement strand
CGGTTTCCCGATTGGCCTCAGTCCGGCTCCCATAATCACCACGTTTCCACAAGCCCCCCTGCGATCCCGGACGGTCGGTTTTCCCGAGTCCGGTTGGCGGGCTTGGCTTTCCCGCAAGGCCTTCCCGGCCACCCGGAGGCTTAGCGCCGACTCGCATGCGCCCCCGCGGCTGCTGGTTTACCTTACGCTCGACACATCTTCCACGCAATCGGCTTTGCCGGGCTCAGAGTCCCGCGCCTGCTGGTCGACGTGCCCGCCAAGTCCGAGAGCCCCTTCGCCCCTTTCCGGCGTTACCGGTCCGGGGGTGATGTCACTCATCACCTCACTGGGCGTTACCCCAGCGTCTTCGCTACTACGGACTCATGCGCCGGATCGATCATCCTCCCGTCGGCTTCACAATTAAGTTAGTCCTTCAGGTCTTTGTCGGTAGCTGTCGGCCCCGGCTGGACGTCGGTCCTTCCCGACCTTATCTCTGCGAATCCTTCCCCGGATGTCTGGCCCCCTATCCCGGCGGGTCCCTCGGTGCGTGGCTCGTTTCTTCCCTCGGGACTTCGGCCTTCCCCACGTTAGGACTGGGTCGGCTTTCCCTGCGATTCCCCGCGCGGCGACTTCAGCGCGGACTCATTTTCGGGACTGCAGGCATTGCTTTATGTTCAGACCTCCGGGTTTGCTCGCCACCCAGGTCACTCCCACCGCTGCGGCCTCCCGCAGGGCGGCCATGGCTTTTACGTCCGGGCACCGCACGGTTAGTCTCTTCCCGTACTCCGGATATGCTACCCGCCTGAATCGAGCAATTGGCGGGAGGGGACTTTCACCCCCAAGATTCGCAGCCTTGTCGGCTGCTCCCCTAACATCGAGTTCAGCGGTCGGCCCGGCCTCACCACCGAACGATCATTGCAAGAAGAGCAAGGCGGATCCGCTGGACGCATGTCAGGCATGCCCTGAAGCGCCTCGTACAGTTGTTAGTCACCGTCGCCGTGATCAGGCTCCGGCAAGACGCTCGCCAATTCGCCTTCTACATCCAATCCGTACATCAGGGCAATGGCCCCGATCCGAAGCCCGATCGAGGCTCTGAGTTCACCAAGCGCCGTAAAGAATTGAGATCCGAACGGGCCATCCCAATGAGGTCTGTGTACTCGCCGGGAGCCGGGAGTTGTGCCATTCAGGAACTTGCGGCATGCCGCGCGGATCGCACGGAGATGCTCGCCCAGCTTCGACCCATCGGATAGCTGGCCAATCTCGCTTGTCAGGGACTCCCTGATGCGAACGACCGACTGCACGCACTGATCTTCGACTTCCAGGTGATAGGGATTATAGAGAACTCGGCGATCCTCAAGAAACGCCAAGACCCGCCGGGCAACCATTATTTCCGGTTCAGGTGGGTTCCAGGAAACGCCGAATATGGGGACGCTGAATCCGGTGAGCCGCGCTGCGATTTCCTTAAACGTCATCTTGTCTCCCCTTTCGCCTAACGATCAGCATCAGCTGCGGCGCGAAGCGCCGTCAGCTGCATGCTGTTGTTGGGCGGCCTCGCGTCCTTGTCGCTTCACCTGGAATACGTCTACAGCAATCGGCACGTGTAGAACCGTTCTTCGAGCATCTTGATCATGTCGCGGCCATCCGAAACAGCATCAAGATGGTCACCCTCCACGGCAACGATGAGTCTACTCTCGGATAGGGCCTGACGGATCTCGACCATCCCGTCCCTTGAGACACGACTCGTCGTGACCATGAAACCTCCTTTCAGACCCTTCGTCTGGAGCTTCACGCGAAAGTTGCGAATCATGGCAGCGTCAACGGGAGCGGCTACGTTCTTGCACTCAACGACAAACGGATTCCCGATCTCATGCCAGAAGCCGGCGCCACCGTTGCTCACCGCAATATCTATCTCCTCTGTGAGTGTCCGAAGGTTGCGTGCGATCGTGTTCAGGCCTGGAACACAAAGGAATATGTACTCAGCAAGATCCTCCAACGCTTTGCCCTTCGCGGTACCCGTGACGCCGGAACGCGTCGCGTGGAGTAGCGACTGGTAGGCTTTCAGATCGAAGACCCTCGCCGAACGTATCGGCATCATGGGGATGACATCTCTGTTGGTTGCTGACAGCCACAGCTTCTCAAGGATCACCGCATCTTCTAGTCCCAACTCGGCCAGTGCCGTCGCCGCGCGCCACCTAGTCGGGCCGGAGTTCGTGGTGAGCGCATTCACCAAGACTGCCGCGCTCGCTTCGGCTGATGCCTGGAAGTGTCGTAGTACCTCGACGGTTCGATGGGCGAGTCTGCGATCCGGGGACTCAACCAGCACGATCAGCTTCTGAACAACTGCGGCGCCTGCCGATGAATCTGAGAGACGGCCGAGTAGCGTCTTTATTTCCTCGATGGTGTCTGCGCTCGTTGAATCCGCCCACCAATAGACAAGGCTGTTCACAATAGAGTCCCGAACATGTCCTGGAACTCGCACCTCGTCTGCAAGAAGGCGACAGAGCGCGAGGGCCTTATCGAGAGCGATGTACTCAGCCTCTAGCGACACTTAGCAACTCCTCTGCTGCGTGCGCCACAAGAGTCTTCCGGGCCCCGTGGCCGTCAATCCACGCGAGCGCGAGCCGGATCACTTCCTCGAAAGGCGGTTGGAAGTAGTGAGCAGTGATGAAGGCGAGTGCGTCCTCGTCTGGCATCGCAGCGACAGCCTTGGCTGCAAAGAACTCCTGGAACGTCCGGTGAGAGAATGAGAATTGCCCTGGCCCGCGATGCGTAAGGATTGCTGACTGGCTAGCCAGGTCACTGAGAAGGCTTAACAACTCCGAATCATCAGAAGCCTTAGCGACCCTAACGATGGCAGCCGCCGCGTCAAAATCCACGACACTGTGGCCGCGCATGGTCATGTCGAGAGCAAGTGATGATAGGACGTGCGCGACGGCGGCGGGCTCAAACCTTCGAGGGAGAGTGTGAGACAGACTTCGCGCCCGATCCCACGACCCAAGTATCGTGGCGACGAACGCGTCGTAGAGTTCGACCCGGCGAGTAGGCAAGCGGTAGGCCTGCCGGTGAACGAATGCAAGAAGCGTAAGGAACAGCGGGTTGCGCGCCAGTTCGTCTAGACCGGCGTGTGAGGCGACAGCGTCCAGCAGTGACCTGGCCTGGGCATCGGCCTCGACCGACAAGTCAAGCGCAGCGTTCAGCGCTGCCGACCAGGAATGCGCAAACTGCGAAACCTGTTCATCGTTCCAAGGCAAGATCTCGTAGGTTGAGAACCCCCGGATCTTCAAGCCGGCGACAGGCCTCGTTGTCAGTACAACCGCGATGCTAGGGTGTCGATCACAGAAGGTCTCGACTGCACCCGTGATGGCTCTTCGCAGGTCTTCTCGATCGATCTCGTCGAGCCCGTCGAGCAGCAGCAGGGCGCGCCCCGTGCTGAGTGACTCCCGAATCGCGGGCTCGAACCTAGGTTCTGCGCGTGACCCGACGAACTGCACAATGTGATGCGCGAAGTCGTCGACAGAGGTCGTGCGCTCGATACGTGGCGCCCAAGAAGCGAGGGGAACGAGAACCGGCAACAGCGTTGCCTGACCGAGCTTGAGAACCCCTTGCGCCCCTTGCATCGCGAGGTCTTTCAGAAGCATCGTCTTCCCCGACCCCGCCGCTCCAACGACAAGGGAACGCCGAGCCTGGGACAGCATCTCGACAACGCTAAGCGTCTTGAGGGATGTCTGGTCGTTCTCCGGGATCGCCCGCACGCGCGCGTTTACGAGGATGTCGAGGAGGGGCAGCTCTAACCCTGATGAAGTTTGCGCGAGACCTGCAAAGGATATCCGGCCGTAGAGGGCGGTAACATATGATCGATAGGCGTCTGCTTGCGTGTCCGTCGGGGGCTGGCTCTTCGTTACGAACCGGGAACTGAGTAGCGCAATGACATCCTCCTTGATCCACTCCTCGAGTTCTGTGATTGTGCGGAACGCTGGCCGCCGAAAGTAGCCGCCCTCGAAATCGTCCGCTCGGCCCAGGAACTCAGCCTGTTTGTCGTCACGAACGACATCGCCCTTTATGTAGACGAGAATGTCCTTGCCCGTCTGACGCGCCTCCATGAACTCCATTTCCGTTACGGACACTGACTGACCCGGAGGCACATAACCGTATCTTCCACCGTAGATGCCAACGAATACGTCACACTCCCTGACCATCGCTCTGCACGTGTCGGCCGGCGTGTCCGGTTGGGATCCAATCGTCTCTGCGCGTAGGGCTTCAAGCTTGAGTGCTTCAATTGCGCGCGCCGCAATCTCGCGTTCCGGGGCGAGATCTCGGATCGTGCTACTGAGGAAGATCTTGAGGGACTTCTTCATGCTATCGGGTTCCTCCTGCGAGACCCTGTGTCCGCCCAACGCTGTGGATCAGCTGCGAGCATCGCGGTTCTCTGTGCCGGCGCGATGATCGTCAGCTGCATCCACTTGTTCTCCGGCTACTGCGAACTTCACACGAGTCCCGTCGGGGAGATCCTTGATCTTCTCGTGAATCGGCCCGAGCGCCGCGTAGTGCGACGGAATCGGCAGGACCTTCACGTTCGCCTGGGTGTAGTCGCCGCCGAGAACCGGCAGAAGGCGATAGCTGTAGCACTCGCCTGGCTGGAGCGTCATGCCCGATGCCACCAGGGCGTCAACGAGCGGAATCATCAGCCATTCGTTGGCGTTGTTGTCCTCGTCAAGTCGGGTGCCGAAATGGTCACGGTTGTCGGCAAGCCGCGTCAGGGAGCCCCCGCCCACATCCAGCATGTGAACCGATCCATCCTCGAATACCACGAGGAGATCACCGAAGCGATTCATCATCCAGACAGTCAGAGCCGGTGGGAGAAGCCAGGCCCACGGGGTAAGAACGTGCGCCCAGTCGACGGCCGCATGGTCGATAATGTAGTCCGTCAACCTTGGCATCGATCGCTCTCGTTGTCCGGAGAACTTATGATTATCTGGTTTCCAGATAAGTCCACGACCTGTCCTTGCTTCCAGATAAGACTGCCGAACGCAGACCCCGATAAGTCGCTCCTTGCGATTATGGGAATTCTGTCTTTGTCTCGATGTATTATCTGGTTTCCAGATAATACTCCCCGTGGGTTGCACGTACAAGCTGTCTGCGGGGCTGCTGACCACTTCTTTCAATCTCTCTCACGACTTACTATAATCGCCGCTGTCGGCCCGCGCAGGGGGTGTCGGGGCGGCGACGAGAAAGGCCTCCGCAATGGGACTGATTCCCCGAGCGCCGGAACCTGGAGAAGTGGTGCAGGTCCGGCAGCGGAAGTACCTGGTCGAAGAGGTTGTTGCGCCACCCATGACCGGGGACGCGACTCTGGTTCGTCTATCCTGTCTGGACGATGACGCCCAGGGACAGCCGCTCGAGGTTCTGTGGGAGAAGGAAGTCGATCCGGAGATCCTCAACGCTGAAACCTGGGGAGAGATCGCCCGCCGGGGCTTTGACCCGCCGAAGCTCTTTGCCGCCTACCTGCACACGCTGCGCTGGAACTGCGTAACCGCGACCGATCCGCGGCTCTTCCAATCGCCGTTCCGTGCCGGAATCAAGATCGACGCTTATCAGCTTGAACCGCTTCGCAAGGCCCTTCTGCTTCCGCGCGTGAACCTCTTCATCGCCGACGACGTTGGGCTCGGGAAAACGATCGAGGCGGGGCTGATCGCGCGCGAACTGTTGCTCCGCAAGAAGGTCCGGGAAATCGTCGTCAGTTGCCCGCCTTCAATGCTCATTCAGTGGCAGGAGGAGCTGGAGACCCGGTTCGGACTGTCTTTCGAGATTCTCGACAAGGCTTACGTCGCGCAGGTTCGTCGGGAACGAGGCTACGGAATCAACCCGTGGACAACCCATACCCGGTTCCTGATCTCGCAGAGGCTCCTGATCGACGAAACTTACACCGCCCCGCTTCGTGACTGGCTCGGCGAACTTCGCCCTGGATCCCTTCTCATCCTCGATGAAGCGCACCACGCAGCCCCATCGAGCGGCGCCAGGTATGCCATTGATTCGAAGATCACGAAGGCCATCCGTGAAATAGCGCCCCGATTCGAACACCGGCTTTTTCTGTCCGCCACGCCGCACAACGGCCACTCGAACAGCTTTTCCGCCCTCCTGGAGATCCTGGATCCCCAGCGGTTTTGCCGAGGCGTTCCGGTTCGCGGCAAGAAGCTACTCGAAGACGTGATGGTGCGCCGGCTCAAGGATGACATACGCGAGCTGACCGGCGGTTTTCCGAAACGGATACCCGTGCAGGTCGACTTACGGGACCTGCCAGCGGACGCGCCCGAGCTGAGCCTGTCGGAGTGGCTCGACGACTACCGGAAACTGCGTGAACTGCGCCTGGAGAACGAGACGAAAAAGAAGCAGGCCGCGGCAGGCCTATTGATCTGCGGCCTGCAGCAACGGCTGCTGTCATCGGTCGAGGCATTTGCCCGGACCCTGAAAGTGCACAGGCGGACAGTCCTGCAGCAATGGGAGGAGGCGAAAGCCCAGTCTCCGGAGCCCGATGAGCGGCAACTTGACCTGCTCCGAGAACCGATCGGCAACGATGACGACAGGGCTGAACTCGGTGAAGACGAACTGCAGGCCGAGGAAGACGCGCAGATCGAGATGGCGACTGCGGCAACCGGGGCGCCGACAGGCGACCGCGTGGCCCTTGAGATGTTCAAGCACGAGCAGGCGCTTCTCGAGCGGATGACCGAGATCGCCGAAAACAATCGAGGCCTGCCGGATGCCCGGGTCAGATACCTGATCCAGTGGATCCGAGACAACATGTGCCCTGAGCTACCCGAGCTCGGGCAGCCCCCCGTTTTTGTCAGTAAGCCGCCCCGGTGGAACGAGACCCGGGTCATCATCTTCACCGAGTACGATGACACGAAGCGGTACTTGTTCCAGCAGCTGTCCGCCGCTATCTGCTATACCGACCGCGCGCCAGAACGAATCGCCATCTACCACGGGCCAACACCTCCGGCCGAAAGGGAAGAGATCAAGCGGGCTTTCAACACGGACCCGAAGAAGCACCCGGTGCGGATCCTGATCGCAACGGACGCAGCCCGGGAAGGGCTGAACCTGCAGAGCCACTGCTGGAACCTGTTTCACTTTGATATCCCCTGGAATCCGGGCCGCATGGAGCAGCGCAACGGGCGGATCGATCGCAAGCTTCAGCCTCGCCCGGAAGTTTTCTGCCATTACTTTCTCTATCGCCAGCGGCCGGAAGACCGCATCCTCCAGGTCCTCGTCAAGAAGACGGACACGATCAGGAAGGAGTTGGGCAGTCTATCTCCGGTCGTGGAAACCCGGCTGGCCAAATCCCTGCAGTCGGGCATCAGGCGGGACCAGATCGAAAAGCTCGCGAAGGAAATCGAAGTCGCGGACATGGAGCAGTCCAAAAAGCAGGCAACCGTAGAGGAACTTGAGGAGACCCGGGAGAGGCAGGCGGAGCTACAGCAACAAATAGAACGGCTGCAGACCCGCCTTTCCGAGTCCCAGAAATGGATCGGCCTGCGCGAGGACCATTTCCGCTCGGCCATTTCGTGCTCGCTCGAAATGATGGGCGCCGCAGCTCTCGCCAAATTAGAAGGGGGGAACGGCAACGGTTCCCTGGATCGCTACAGCTTCCCTGCTCTGGACCAACGAGCCGGCGCCGATCCCACCTGGGCAGCGACGATGGACACCCTCAGGGTCCCGAAAGCCAAAGAGCAGAAACCGTGGGAGTGGCGGCGGGAATCGCCCGTCCGTCCTGTGGTCTTCGAGGATCCCGGTCAGATGGGCGAGGAGGTTGTGCACCTGCATCTCGAGCACCGGGTGGTCCAGCGTCTGCTCGGTCGGTTCACGGCCCAGGGGTTTGTCCGCCATGATCTCTCGCGCGCCTGCCTGGCCAACACCTCGGATGCCATTCCGAGGGTGATCCTGATCGGGCGACTCTGCCTGTACGGTCCCGGCGCTGCTCGGCTCCATGAACAGCTCGTGCCGGTGACTGCCCGTTGGTCGGCGCCCGCCGGTCGTCGGATGCCGCTCACCACGTACTCTCGAGAGGCGGAAGAGAAAACGATGGACCTCCTCGAGGACGCGTTTTCACAGAAGACCGCGCGGCCTCTGGCGGACGTCGTCCTTCACCGCCTCCAGCAGTCCGCGCCTCAGGACGTGAATGAGTTGTTGCCGTACTTGGAAGAGCGCGGCAAGGAACTGGCCCTCGAGGTTCGAAAGCGTCTGGCGGAGCGAGGCGAGAAAGAAGCCCAGGCGATGCGCGAGATCCTCGAGCTTCAGAAGAAACGGGTCACGCAGACTGCGGAGAAGTACCGCAATCCTCAACGGTCGTTCGATTTCGATTTGGATGAGAAGCGGCAATTGGAGGCCAATCGTCGCCACTGGGACAAGCGCCTGGCGGCCATCGACCGGGAGCTCGAGGTTGAACCGGCCCGAATCGCCGATGTTTACCGTGTGCTCGCGACCCGGCTGGAACCGGTCGGACTCATCTACCTATGGCCTCTTGTCGGATAGAGAACACAATCATGGCGAAAGATCCCGAACTCCTGGCTCACCTCGAATGGCTCGGATACGTGCAGCCGGTGGGTCTTGTGGTTTCGCCACCCGCGCTGCTTGCCGCCCAAGCCCACATCAACCGGAACATCATCGGCGAACACCGCCGGTTCCTGGAGTATGTCGAGCAGGCGGACGGCGACGCAGCGTCGCTCGTCTGCGTTCACGATCTGCCGGGAGTGCTCTTCGACCTGCTTGCGTGGGAACGGAGCGACGTCCTTGGTCTTCCGGGCGGTGAACCGGTTCCCGACTCGCTCGAGGTCGCGCTGCCCGAGTACGACGATCGGCTGAAACCAAGTTACGCGGTCCGCGAGTTTCAACCGGCGGAAGGGAAATCGCCCTGGCTGATGCTCATACATGAATTGCCGCTCGGCACCGACCTCGACGAACGGCCCCGCGGCGACGATATTCCGGGTTGGCAAGCGAGCCCCCAGGCGCGTTTCGAGCGGCTACTTAGAGAGACTCAGGTCCCGATCGGCCTGCTTTTTAACGGCACTCAGTTCCGGCTGGTCTATGCCCCACGCGGGGAGAGCTCAGGGTACGCGACATTCGACGTCAAGGCGATGAGCGAAGTCGGCGGCCGGCCAATCTTCGCGGCGTTTCAACTCCTGCTTTCGTTTGAGCGGCTATATTCGGTCAGCGAGAAGCAGCGGCTGCCCGCGATCCTGGCCGAGAGCCGGAAGTATCAGAACCAAGTATCGGCCGAACTGGCCAAGCAGGTGCTGGCTGCGCTCTATGAGCTGCTACGCGGGTTCCAGGCGGCAAACGAACGCAGCAACGGGCGTCTGCTCAAGGATGTCCTGAAGGAAGATCCTGACCAGGTCTACGCCGGGCTGCTCACGGTCCTGCTGCGACTGGTTTTCATCCTGTACGCCGAAGACCGGAACCTTGTGTCTGATTCGCCGGTCTATGCGAACCACTACTCGGTGACCGGGCTTTTCCAGCGCCTCAGGGCGGACGCCGGACGGTACCCGGACACAATGGATCTTCGGTACGGCGCCTGGGCGCAGCTCCTCTCGCTCTTTCGGTTGATCTACGACGGCGCCGCGCACGGGAACCTTCGCCTGCCTGCTCGTCAGGGTCACCTGTTCGATCCTGATCGATATCCGTTCCTGGAAGGCCGCCCTTGGGGGATCGCACGTGTGCTCGACGAGACGATCGATCCGCCGATGGTTCCCGACGGCGTGGTCTACCGGGTCCTGGACAGTCTCCTCATCCTCGATGGCGAACGGCTGTCTTACCGGAGTCTCGATGTCGAGCAGATCGGGTCGGTTTACGAGACGATGATGGGATTTTCGCTCGAAGTCGCATCGGGCCGCTCGATCGCGATCAAGCCGGCCAAAGCCCACGGCGCCCCGGCAACGATCAACCTGGAGGATCTGCTTGGCGAAACCCCGGCGAACCGGGCCAAGTGGCTCCGGGAGAAGACGGGCCAGGACATATCGGGAAAGGCCGCGGATTCGCTCAAGAAGGCCGGGTCGGTAGAGGAGTTGGTCGCGGCGTTGGAGCCGAAGGTCGCCAAGGAGGCGAGCCCTGGCATCCTTCCACCGGGCGCGCTGGTTCTGCAGCCCACGGACGCTCGCCGGCGATCCGGATCCCACTACACTCCTCGGTCGCTGACCGAGCCAATCGTCCGGACGACGCTCAAACCGATTCTCGATAGACTTGGCCCGCGGCCGACCCCGGACGAGATCCTGGATCTCAAAGTCTGCGATCCGGCTATGGGCTCCGGCGCTTTCCTGGTGGAAGCCTCGCGACAACTGGGCGACCAACTGGTCAAGGCATGGCACGAGCACCGGGCGGTTCCGCGGATTCCGCCGGATGAAGACGAGGTTCTGCACGCCCGGCGGCTCATCGTGCAAAAGTGCCTATACGGGGTGGACAAGAACCAATTGGCAGTAGACCTCGCAAGGCTATCCCTCTGGCTGGCAACCCTTGCCAAGGATCATGCGTTCACGTTCCTTGACCACTCCTTCCGCTGCGGAGACTCACTCGTGGGGCTCACCCGCAATCAGATCGCGGCTTTCAACTGGCAGGAGTCGGCGCAACTCGAGTTTTTGCGGCCCTTCATCAAGAAGCGGCTGGAGGAGTGCTCAACGGCGCGCGCGGCGATTCGGGATGCGGGGGAGGAGGCTACAGAACAGGAACTGAGATGGCTCCTGAAGGAAGCGGACGAGGCACTTACGGACGTCCGAATGGTAGGGGATCTGGCTGTCGCGTCGTTCTTTGAGGCGACTACTGCGAGGGACCGGGAGTCGAAGAGGGCTCACACCGCGAGCCATGTCCAGGGGTGGCTGACGTCGGGGAATGGCTGGGAGGCGCTGTCGCTCCTTCGAGAGCAACTTTCCGAAGGACAGTTCCCGGTGCGCCCGTTCCACTGGGAGACCGAGTTTCCTGAGGTTTTCGACCGGGAGGGCTTGGGCTTCGATGCGATTGTGGGCAACCCGCCATTTGCCGGAAAGAATACCCTGATCAACGGTAATCGGGAGGGTTATGTGGATTGGCTCAAGGCAATCCATGAGGAATCACACGGCAACTCCGACCTAGTTGCTCACTTTTTCCGTAGGGCGTTCAATCTTCTCCGAACTCACGGGTGCTTTGGGCTAATAGCGACAAACACGATCGGACAAGGTGACACCCGATCGACAGGCCTTCGGTGGATCTGCACGCACGGCGGCACGATCTACGCCGCTCGCAAGAGATACAAGTGGCCTGGGCAGGCCGCAGTTGTCGTCAGTGTGGCGCACATCGCGAAAGCCTGCTTGAGCGGTCCCTTCAACCTCGATGACCGTTCGGTACCCCTAATCTCAGCCTACCTGTTCCATGCTGGCGGTCACGAGGACCCAGCCGTTCTGCGAGCGAACGCGGGGAAGAGCTTCCAGGGCTGCATTGTTCTCGGGATGGGCTTCACTTTCGACGATACAGACATTCGAGGCGTGGCGAACACTATTTCTGAGATGCACAGGCTGATCGCGAAGGACCGAAGGAATGCGGAGCGAATTATCCCTTATATAGGCGGCGAAGAGGTCAACGACAGCCCGACTCACGCTCACCACAGGTACGTTATTAACTTCGGCGAGATGACAGAGGAGGAAGCCAGAAAGTGGCCGATGCTAATGGCGATAGTCGAGCAAAAGGTTAAACCAGAGAGGCTCGCTCAGAAGGACCGAGGAGCGAAAGAGAAGTGGTGGCAGTTCATAAGACCCAGGCCGGAGATGCAGTCCGCGATCGCTCACTTGGACCGAGTACTTACGATTGCTCGGGTGAGTCAGACCGCGGCCTTTACATTTCTGCCGGCTGGGCAAGTCTTTTCCGAGCAGCTTGTCGTTTTCGCTCTCGACTCGTTTGCGAATCTCGCGACACTTCAGTCCCTAATACATGAGTCATGGGCTCGTTTGCATAGCTCATCAATGAAAGACGATCTCCGCTACAATCCGTCCGATTGTTTTGAAACATTCCCGTTTCCTGACAGAGGGAAGCCAAACGCAGAATTAGAACGGGCGGGCTGCGAATATCATCAGTTTCGAGCGACGTGGATGTCCGCTCGTGGCGAAGGCTTGACTGACACGTATCGTCGCTTCCACGATCCCGAGGAGACTCTGCCCGACATCGTTCGGCTTCGGGAACTCCACGCCGCAATGGACCGCGCAGTCCTCAACGCTTACGGCTGGACCGACATCCCCACCAGCTGCGAATTCTTCCTCGATTACGAGGACGACGATGAGGAGGAAAGCGAGGGCGGACGTCGCCGCAAGAAACCCTGGCGGTATCGCTGGCCGGACGAGGTGCGCGACGAGGTCCTCGCCCGCCTCCTTGCCCTCAACCATCAGCGGGCCGAGGAAGAGCGGTTGGCAGGCTTGGCGGCGAGCTCGAAATCGGAAGCAACTGGAGCGAAAACACGAAAACGCAGCCGGAAAGCCGCCGAAATGCCTTTGTTGACAGGCCTTGAGGAGGGACGATGAATGCTGGGACGCTGAGCGCGAGGAAGATCTTCGAGAGTGATCGACAATATCAGGTTCCTCTCTTTCAGCGACCGTACGTCTGGAAGCGTGAGCTGCAGTGGGAACCGCTCTGGGAAGACATCCGAGCGCTGGCTGAACGGATCTTATGCAAGCAGGAGGCAAAACCTCATTTCCTCGGGGCCATTGTTCTTGACCAGATCATGGTTCCGACTGGCAATATCGAAAAAAGGCTGGTGATCGACGGACAGCAGCGTCTCACGACCCTCCAGTTGTTCCTTGAGGCTTTCTGCGACCTTTGTGCAAATGAGGGGGCCGAGAAGTATCACAAGGCGCTCTTGAAGCTCACCCGAAACGATGACCCGATGAGCGAGGACGCGGACGAACAATTCAAGATCTGGCCGACGAACGTCGACCAGGATCATTTTCGGCGCGCGCTCACGGCCGGATCCCCTGAAGAGCTGCGCAAGGAATATGCGGCCGCGAGTGACGCCGACGTTGTCGGCCATCCGGTCGCCGACGGGTATCTGTTCTTCCACCGCTCCATCCATGACTGGCTGACTGCGATGGAACACCAGTTTGACGCCCGCCTGGACGCCCTCTACGTCGCGATGCGGGACTACATTCGGATGGTCGTAATCGACCTCGAAGATAGCGACGACCCCCAGATGATTTTCGAAACACTCAATGCTCGGGGCACGCCACTCCTTCCCTCTGATCTCGTGAAGAACTACTTGTTCCACAAGGCCAAGATGGAGCGAGATAAACTCGAGACGCTCTACTCCAAGTACTGGAACTCCTTCGATGCGCGGCCCGACTACTGGCGCCAGGAGCTGGGACGCGGCCATGCCAAGAGGGCGCGAATCGACATCTTCATCCTGCACTACCTGACGGCGAAAAAGAGCGACGAGGTTCCTGTCGGCCACCTGTACAACGAATTCCGAAATTACGCCGAGAACAGCACGCAGCTCGCGGCCCGGGATCACCTGGCCTCCCTCCACCAATACGCCGACGTTTACCGGTCGTTCGACAGCGCAGCTAAGAACACCAGAACGTGGCTCTTTTTCCAGCGCCTTCAGGCGATGGACATCATGAGCGCGTACCCGTTCCTGCTCGAGCTGTTCGTTCAGCTGAAGGAGGACCAGGCCGAGGTGTTAAGGGTTCTGGAGGACTTGGAGTCATTCCTGGTCCGAAGGATGGTCTGTCAGCTCAGCACACGCGGATACAACCGCCTGTTCGTGGAACTGCTCGACGTTCTGAACGGCCCAGAGTCCGAGAAGGTCTCTTTAAGGGTCAGGAATCACCTCATGAGTTTCGAAGGGGAGGACAAGCGCTGGCCCAAGGACGGCGAGTTCCGAAGGGCGTGGCTTGCAACGCCGGTGTACAGGGTGTTGATGCGGCAACGGGTCAGGATGCTCCTGGAGGCTCTCGAGCGCCAGCTGCACACGGGCAAGACCGAAAAGTTGGAATTCGGGGAGAAGCTGACGATCGAGCACCTCATGCCTGTCGGTTGGATGGCCCATTGGCCGCTGCCGGACGGCGTGGATCAGGTTGAACGCCGTGATCAGAGGGAACGTGCGATCCACACAATTGGCAACCTGACACTGCTCACGAAAAAGCTCAATCCATCGGTTTCAAACGGGGCCTGGCCGGGAAAATCCAAGGAGATTCACAAGTACAGTTTGTTGAAGCTAAACCTGGAACTGAGCGAGTTGGCCCTGTGGGACGAGGAAGCGATTCGAAGGCGCGGGGAGGCGCTGTTCCAGGCGGCGGTCGACCTGTGGCCGCGGTAGGAACGGGTGGCGGCAACTAAGAGATGGAGGTTAGACATGACCATAGCCGAGGCGGACATAGAGGCCGAGAGACAAGAGACTCAAGAGACGGGGCAAAAGGAGAAAGAAGCAGGACTCGTCGTGTGTGATCCGAGTGCTTTCGGCGAGTATCGGCAGCATCTCGTTCTGGCTTCGCAAACTGCCCAGACGGACTATGACAAGACGCTCCTGTGGTTATCAGGAGGCGCGTTGGTCCTCTCGTTGACCCTAGTCGAAAAGATCCTGGATAAAAATCAGATGAGCAGCCCCGATCTGCTCCTCAAAGCGTGGTTAGCCTGGATTGCCAGCCTCACCGCTGTCCTCACTTCCTTCTATTTCAGTAGACAGGCTCTTCGAAAGGCGATCTGGCGAGTAGACCGTGGAATAGTAGAGCTCAGACCAGGAGGCCTTTGGGCCGTGTGTACAGAGGCGGCAAATATCATGGCCGGGCTCCTGTTTGTGGCCGGTATCGCATCCGTCGTCTGGTTCTGCTACGTGAACGTGAGGTGACCGATGAGTAAGAAACCTGAGCGTCCGGTACCCGTGCGGCCAGTTTCTCCGCCAACAAGGCCGAGCAAAGACAAACAAGCAGGATATGTGCCGCCCGCTCCGCCGGGCAGACCAGTCCCGCCGAAGCCGGGACCCAAGAAGTAGCGAACTCTTGAAGGGCGGGGATGGTCGCCGGGGGGAGATACATGTCAGTATCTAAGACATCAAAAGAAGTCCGCGCCTCGCTTGTCGAGGCGCTTGATCTGGACTTGATCGGTCCTTGGCCCGGCCACGCCTTGGAGCGGGAAAAGCTGAACCAGGTACCGTCCAGATGGTACCTGACCGGTTTTCTCGTCCCGAGCGGCGCGGGACGCGAGCAGAGGAGCGAGGAAACATCCGCCGAGGAGGTGGACCAGGTGAGCAACGTTAGCCGGGCGACAGATGACGCTGCCCCTCCCGAACCAGCGTCAGCCCGGCGCGCGTACTTTCCCTCGTCGATCGGACTGAGCGTCCTGATCCCGCCGGAAACGCAGTCCCTCTCGGCGACTGTGAGTTGGGGCGACTACTCTCTTCCGACAACCGACAAGTCGGAACAGCACCAAGACCTGAGCGGCAAGGAGACCGGTGAGGGCGCCGTCGAGGAACCGTGGGTGGTTTACTCCAAGGTCTGGACACGAACACCCAGACAGGAGCAGGTTAACCTCGACGTCCGGCAGGCGACCAGCCAGCCAGTCGAATACGACGTCCCGAAAAGCGGCGGCCTCAAGGTTCTCGTTTCGGTTCGCCCGATGAATCTTCCGGGCCAGGCTGCGTGGCTCGTCCCTCCCGGCACACGCGCCGTCTCCGTGTTCGTCGTGAACCGGCGCGCTCCGAAAGAAGACGAAAGCAAGGATGAAGCGTTCGCCTTTCAAGTCGAGTTGGAGCTCAAAAGCGAAAAGGGACTGGTGCCACGGCCGAACCTCCAGGGCCTGAACAGCAACGACTGGGACGAGCGGGTCGCCGACCTCCAGTACCGAGACGCATACGAGTTTGCAGTAGGACATGGCGTTGCCACGAGGGCGGAGCGGGATCCGGACGGGCACTGTCGGACCGTCCGCACGTGTTGGATGCCACGGGGCGAGGTCGAGAGAGTCGCGCCGGCGCCGGTGACCGGAGTGGAGCTGGGGATGGAGGCTCTGTCAGCTGTAGCCGACGGCGCCCAGGCTCGGGCTTGCGTGAGCAAGCTGGTCAGCGACTACCGCGTCTGGATAGGGCAACAGGCGAGCAAGGTGCCGACATCGCCCGAGTCTCGACGCCAGACCGGCACAGAGTTGCTCGAGCGCGCGCGCTACGCGGCTGACCGGATCCAAGCGGGCATTGGAATGCTCGATGACCCCATCGTGCTGGAAGCTTTCCGCATTTCAAACCGGGCAATGGCAGAGGCATCCCGCAGGAGAACCGCACGAGCGATGGGCCTGGAGCCCGGCCAGGCTGATCCACCGAGGTGGCGTCCATTCCAGCTCGCTTTCATCCTCATGAACCTGCCGGGAATCGTCGACCCGCGAAGCCAGGATCGGGAGGCGGTCGACCTGCTGTTTTTCCCGACCGGCGGCGGAAAGACAGAAGCGTACCTCGGCCTGGCAGCCTTCACCTTGGTTCTGCGACGACTGCGGAATCCGGGGATCACTTCGGCGGGAGTGAGCGTGCTCATGCGATACACGCTCCGGCTGCTCACTCTCGACCAGCTGTCCCGAGCTGCGGCTCTGATCTGTGCGCTCGAGCTGGAAAGGCGAAAGGATACCCAAAAGCTCGGGGAATGGCCTTTTGAGATCGGCTTGTGGGTGGGCCGGGCGGCGACGCCCAACGAAATGGGCGCTGTCGGCGATAGCAATCAGACTACTGCCCGAGCGAAAACAATCGCTTATCTGAATGACGACCGCAAGCCAAGCCCGATTCCGCTCGAGGAATGCCCGTGGTGTGGAGAGAAATTCAGCCGATTTTCCTTCAAGCTGGTTCCCGAGCCCCGTCGGCCGATAAACCTCGTGGTCACGTGCATGAACCGCCGTTGCGATTTCAGCCGGGACGTCTCCCTTCCGATCCTCGGCGTTGACGAACCAATCTACCGTCGGTTGCCGTGTTTTCTCATTGCCACGGTGGACAAGTTCGCCGCGATGCCGTGGACGGGACAGGTGGGGGCATTTTTCGGCCTGGTCGATCGCTATGACTCCGATGGTTTCTATGGGCCTTGTGATCCCGGTCGAGGAAAAGCGCTGTCGGGCGCGCTGCCCGCTCCCGACCTGGTGATTCAGGATGAACTTCACCTGATCTCAGGCCCGCTCGGAACGATGGTCGGCCTCTACGAGTCGGCGCTCGATGAACTCTGCACGCGGACCAGCGACGGACACCGTGTCCGACCGAAAATCATAGCGTCGACGGCGACCGTGAGGCGAGCGGACAGCCAGGTTCGCGCGCTTTTCGACAGACCCATCGTCGACATTTTCCCGCCACCGGGACCGGACCGGAGGCACTCCTTCTTCGCTTTCACTCAGAGCCCGGCTGAGAGCAACGCCAGGCTCTATCTAGGGCTTGCGGCCCAGGGGCAGAGTCCCAAAAAGATTCTACTGCGTTCTTACCTAGCGCTGCTGGGCGCGGCCCAGAAGCTCTACTTAGAGAACGGCGGCAAGCGAAACAAGCAGAATCCGGCTGACCCTTACATGACGCTGGTCGGGTACTTCAACAGCCTGAGGGAACTGGGCGGCAGTCGTCGAATTGTCGAGGATGAGGTCAGCACGCGTCTGACCGGCTACAGTAAGCGAAAACGGGTGGGTGAAGCCGAGGGCCTCTTTGCCGACCGGAAGATCGCCACTGACATGGTCGAGCTGACATCTCGAGTGAGCACGAACAAGGTTGCCGAGGCTAAGACACGCCTCGCCCTGCCTTTCTGGGAGGACGAGAGGGTGGATGTCGCGATCGCGACGAACATGATTTCCGTCGGCCTGGATATCATCCGACTGGGCCTGATGGTGGTCTTTGGGCAACCGAAGACCTGTTCCGAATACATCCAGGCGACCAGCCGCGTCGGCCGTGACTCGGATCGTCCAGCGCTGGTCCTGACTCTCTTCAACATCAACCGGCCGCGCGACCGCTCCCACTACGAGCGTTTTTCGACATTCCACGACGCCTTCTACCGGGGAGTCGAGGCGACCAGCGTGACTCCGTTTTCTCCGCGGGCGCTCGATCGGGGACTGGCGGGAACGGCCGTCGCATTGGCTCGGCATGGAGTGGCGGCAATGACTCCTCCGAAAGGCGCCGGCGAAGCGGCGGCGCGAAGGACCGAGCTTGGTTTCGTCGCGACCGCTTTGTGCGAACGAGCCAAAACCCACAAGAGGATCTCCGCTTTGGAAGCCGAGGCGCTGGGACAGAGAGTGCGCGATCGGGTGCGGGATCTTCTGGATGAGTGGGCGGGGATTGCCGGGGATTTCGCCAACCAGGGCACCAGCCTGCAGTACCAGAGAGAAGTGGGAGGCGCCCAGCGATTGCTGTACGAGTTCCTCGCGCCAGAGTTAAGCAGCGTTTCTCCGCGGTTTAAGAAGTTCCGGGCCAATCGATCGATGCGAGACGTGGAGCCCAGCGTGAATCTCTGGGTCAAAACGATGGACGGGGTCGACCTCGAGGAGGAAGGTGATGAGTAAGCGTGCCCCGGGCCAGATCAGGCAGAGCCAGCTGATCACAACCTTCGGGCCAGGCTCCATGCTCGATTTGCCCAACTACAGTGTCCTGGTCGGCGGCCTTGATTTCTGGAGCCCCCAGGGAAGGACAAGCATTCAGGAGCCGCGGCTCGTCGAGAAACTGAAGCAAGTTCTCGAGGTCAACAGCCTCGCGCTTTTCACCCCTCCTCCGGAGGACCCGGATCCCACGGCGCCCCAGACCGGCATCACGGCCTGGCAGTTTCCCAATTGGTTCATCACCCAGGATGTCGAGGAAGCAAGGCAGGAAGCGGTGAGGTCCAGGCTGCTGGTTCCACGAATCGCGTTGACCCGAAGCCGGTGGTACGTTGATGACAACCGCAAAAGGCGATCGGTGGTACCGGTCCGCTTCGTTCGAGCCTGTCGGAGAGGGCACATCGAGGACATTGACTGGTATGCGTTCGTCCACGGCGGGGCGACGCCGTGCAGGCGACCACTCTGGATCGACGAGCGGGGAACGACCGGTGACCTGTCCGAGGTTTGGGTTCGATGTGAATGCGGCAAAGATCGAGCCATGATCGAGGCCGGTCGGATGGAGACGAAAGCGCTCGGGAATTGCGATGGGGCCCGTCCATGGCTGGGCCCCTACACAAAGGAATCGTGCGGGGAACCGAATCGGTTGCTGATCCGCACTGCATCAAACGCCTATTTTGCTCAGCTGATGAGCGTGATCTCGCTTCCCGAGGGGGACGAAGGGCTATCGAAGGCCGTCGACGAGGTCTGGCAGACCTACCTGCAGTACGTCGCTACCATCGAAGACCTGCGAGATGAGAGGCGAAAGAAACCGCCGGTGAAGAATGCGTTGGAAGGCTTCAGCGACGAGGACTTGTTTGCGGAGATCCAGAGGCGAAAGGGCGGCGGGGGACCGGTCAGCACGAAGTCCGTCAAGCAGGTGGAGATCGAAACCCTGCTGTCGGCCAGAGACGAGGTCGGTGTGGATCGACCGGACGGCAACTACTACGCGCGTGCTCTACCGCCAGCCGAATGGCGCGGGCCCGCTTGGATGACAGATATCGATCGTGTCGTTCTGGTGCATCGGCTTCGCGAGGTGGTTGCATTGGTTGGCTTCACGCGATTTGAAGCCGCCGCCCCCGACACGGAGGGAGAACTCGAACTGGGAGTGAAGAGAGCCGCTCTGGCCCGCGAGACAACCTGGTTGCCTGCCATTGAGAACCGAGGCGAAGGCATCTTCCTTTCGGTCAGCAAGGGGGCGATTGAGTCGTGGTTGCAGAAGCCCGAAGTCCGGGAGCGCGGCCGGCAACTCGAGGCGGGCTTCAATCGCTGGCTGCAGGACCACCAGGGGAGCAAGCGGCTATTTCCGGGGCTGCCGTACATCCTGGTCCACTCTCTGTCCCACCTGCTTATCACGGCGGTCTCGCTGGAATGTGGATATCCGGCAAGCTCGATTCGGGAACGGATCTACGCGGGCAGTTCGGGATACGGGATCCTCCTGTTCACCGGATCGTCGGACGCCGAGGGGACGATGGGCGGACTGGTCGAGGCGGGACGGGAAATCGCCCGGCACATGCGAATGGCCCTCGAACTGGCCGAGCTCTGTTCCAACGACCCGGTCTGCGCACAGCACGATCCGGGCAATCCGCAGGAGACGCGCTTTCTGCTCGGAGCCGCTTGTCACGGGTGTCTGCTGATCGCTGAGACCTGCTGTGAACAGTACAACGACTTCTTGGATCGGGCGCTTGTCGTGCCGACCATTGATAACCGCGGGGCGGCCTTCTTCAGGTTGGGTGACTGATGCTCCCATCACTCACGAGGCTTTCGGAACAGGATCTGAACCAGATCGCGCTGGCAATTCGCGCCGGCCGGCTCGGACCACCGTACGCGCCGGTTGCGCTCGGACGGTACTGCGCGCCGGATGTTGCCGAGAAGCTGTCACAGGAGCTGCGGGCGGCGGGCTTAGAGTGCGCGGCACCCTCGCAGGTCGCCCTGATGCTGGAATTGGTCGCAGGGGAGCGAGCTCGAAACTCGAGCCTCCTCGACGGGGTGGACCTGGTGACGACCGGGCCAGAGGCACCGGGAATTACGAATCGGGATACCGGTGTCGTCGTTCGGGAGCTGTTCCTGACGGCACGGCGGACCGTGCTTGTCGCCGGCTATGCCGTCTACCGGGGGCGAACGGTGTTCAAGGCCTTGGCAGATCGGATGGAGCAGGTTCCCGACCTCCAGGTTCGGATGTACCTGGACATCCAACGGGCCGCGACGGATACCTCTGCCTCGTCCGAGCTCGTCAAGCGCTTTGCGCACCGGTTCAAAACCAAGGAATGGCCGGGATCCCGGCTGCCAGAGATCTACTACGACCCGCGGTCGCTGGAAACCGACCCGCAGCGCCGGGCCAGCCTGCACGCGAAGTGCGTGGTGATCGACGATTCGGTCGCCTTTGTTTCATCCGCGAACTTCACCGAAGCGGCGCAGGTGAGGAATGTAGAGGTGGGGGTGTTGATCAGGTCTCGGCCGCTTGCGCGTCGGATTGAGAATCATTTTGAAGCCCTTAGGGGGAGTGGGGCGTTCGCGAGACTGATTATGTAACCGGCAAGCTGCCTTGTCGATTTTCGCGATGAATCCGCTCAAGTGCGTAACCGACTATGGCTCTGCCTCGTTCATTCGCCAGCTACAACAACTTCGAGCTTGCTTTCGCCCGGTTAGTGAGGGGTGGCAACAAGGAATACAAGAACTTCTATCGTCATCTTTTCCCGTCTTATCACCTAGCTCTGGGTGAGAACCTGCGAGATTTGCTGGGAGATATCAAGTCAGGCGCATACGAACCAAACAGAGTTTCTCACGTATTTCAGCCCAAGCAGACTGGCATCCTGCGCCCACTCTCGCTACTAACTCTCACGGACTTGCTGGTTTACCAGGCGATCGTGAATACCGTCGGCGCAGCCTTTGAAGAGGAACAGAAAAAGTACGCTTTCAGGAAGAGCTTTGGCGCCATCCTTGCCGGCAAGAGTAGTGAGTTCTTCTACCGGTCTTGGAAGACTTCTTACCTTGCCTACAATTCTCGAATCAGAAAAGGTTTCAAGGATGGCAACAGGTGGATAGCTGATTTCGACCTCGTTTCGTTTTATGAACTGATAGACCACGGCCTGCTTCGGAGTTGCCTAGCTCGAAAGGTCCGCTCCTCGGATCTCTTGAATCTTCTGTTTCACTGTTTGCGCACTTGGACGACCGATGCTGGCGGCAGTCATTTGGCCCATGGGGTGCCGCAAGGTCCTGAGCCCTCAGCCTTCTTGGCGGAGTGCCTCCTTTTCCACTTTGATGCCAAGGAACTGGCGCCGGTTGTCTACGTTCGGTACGTGGATGACGTGAAGCTCATGGGTCAAGATGAGTCTGCGGTGCGGCGCGCCCTTCTGAGACTCGACCTTTCCGCCAAGGAGCTCGGGCTGGTACCACAGGCACAGAAGATCGAGGTGCGCAAAGTCAGAAAGCTGAAGGAAGTCCTGAAGACAGTACCAAGCGGACTGGCGTCAACAGCCATCGGAAGTCGAAGGCAAGAGGTGACCAAACAGAAGGATTTGCTGACGCTCTTCCGTACGTCGCTGATCAAGCGAGGACGTTTTCTCGTTGTCGACGACATAACCAAATTTAGATTCGCGTTATCGCGTTTGTCGGCGAGGCGTGACGTACTTTACCGGGTGGGACAACTGCTCGGACGGCGCCCCGACTGCTCCTGGCACCTCGCAAACTACGTGAAAAAATTCCCTCGAGATGAACGGGCTGCGACCGTCCTCTTGCAGGCACTGAGAGCCGATCCGGTTTACGATGCGGCCGCTTCGAATTACATCGACGCGCTGAGCGAATGCGCGGTCGACCGTCAGCTCAAGGAATGCCGCAACACCATTCGAGGACTAAAAAAACGATCGATGGAGCAGAGCCTTCTTCTACAAGTCTCAAGTGCGGATTTTGTCGGTCGAAGATCCACTCCAGACGAGGCCGTCAAAATAATCAGGGCGCACCGGGATCCGCGCGTTCGAGGGATTCTGCTGAGCCGCCTGTTCGGAAGTGATCCTCCCGCCCCGTTCGTACCCAGCCAAGCGCTCAATCTGCTGAGAGACGAGACCCGGGGGGAAGATCCGGATCTGGCACGCTACTGCGCCCATCTTCTCCTGACCTCGTGGCCATGGCCTCGTACCGCCGCTTTGCCACACAGCCGCAATTTGAACCATGCGGTCAAGTTGTTGCTCCTTGCGATGGGACTGCGTCAGCGTACGCCGAGCAAACGAAGGATACTGGAGGTTTTTTTCCAGGACAAAATCCAAATACATGTACGTATACCCTGGCGAAAGGCGCTTAGGAGCGAATTCAAACAGGTGGAAAGCCGCTGTATCAGGTTGCAGCAACTCTGGGTTGGGGAGCCGGGCGCGAAGGTCCAGATGCTCGACACCTTCAACGAGCTCCTGGTACAGAATTTTTCAAGGGGAAACCCGGGATTGAGCTCCGCTTACACCGCAGCAGCTGGAGGGAAACCGCATCCTGATTGGGGGGCCTGGATCAGGGACGGCAATCTTATACGTGCGCTTCCCAAGGGCAGTTCGTGGTTTGTCGAGGTTCATGACACCCGCGTCGCCAGCGACCTCTCGCATGCAAAACAGAGAGCAGGGAAATCCAGAGGGCGGCCAACGAGAAGGATCGAACACAAGGAAGTGGACCGGCTGATCAAAGGAGCACAGAAGGCCTGGGCGGAACTCATTTCGCAGTGGGTCAAATTCTTGTCATAAGGGGATTCGTTGAGAACCGGCACGATTAAGTTTCTGGTCTGGCGTCGCCAGATACCCTAATCGGAGCGACCCTAGAAGCATTTAGGAATCTGCTTTAGCTTTGGACTGAGCGCTCGCAAGTCCAGCCGTTTGAGAGGCACGTATCTCTTCTATCCATCGAAGGGCGAGTTTGCGTTCTGCAGTGAAAGAGTTCTCGCTTGCCTCGACGAATGTCGCAAAATCAGACATCGCCTGTTCACAATCCCCCTTTAGTTGCCAGTTGAAAAAACCGAGGCAATAGTAGAGCTGGTTCTTGTCTGGTTCTTGTTCGAGAACCCAGCAGATGAACTTCTCAACCTTGCCTAGAAGGTCAACGCTCATTTCGCACCGCACAGCGGACCGGTAGCGCCGGATCGTCGACTCCATGTTGCCTTCGTACGCAAACAGAAAGGCTCGATTCACGTGCCAGGTCGCATCCCTGTGCATCTTGGCAATCCTCCCAAGTAGCGCGTGCGCTTTTCTCGTATCGTGGTCCGACACGAACGCTTGGATGGACGCTAAAGTCAGAACCTCCGGGTGAGCAAGTCCGAATTCCTGCCCGATGGCGTTGATAGTCTCTTTAAGGGTGTCCATCTGCGAGGGGTCGTGGTTCTTTTCCCATCTCTGGTAAGCCGCTCTTGCTCGCACTCGCGCTATTTCGAAGAGTCGAACTGGTATCCTCTCCCGCAGCTTCAAAAAAACGGGGAATTTCTGGTTAGTATCGCTGACTCGTGTTAGGACGTCCCGGAACAGTGACTCGGCGTAGTCGAGGTCGCCTGATACCGCGGCAGCAATCCCGATGACGTATTTTGCGACCAGTTCTGCCCACTCCGAGGCGAACTGAAAGCCAAGCAGGTCAGATTCCTTGTCTATCGCAATTCGTCTCGGCAACAGCTCCGAGAATTCGACAGAAAGAAACTTGCTCACCTGATCAGGAATCGGTTTGTGGGCGACTACACCGTCAAGTTCCAGGTAATACTGTTCCTTCCCGTGTAGCGCCCTCAGCCTTGTACGGCCGTATATCAGGAAATGACTCTTCATCCTGATTCTTAGAGACTGCGCATCTTCTGCATCAATCACCCTTTCGGCGATATGTGGAGGTACCTCCAAAAAGTCAAAACTGCCGGCCATCCTACCGGACTTGATAAGCCGTCTCAGCGTGTGCACGAAGTCTTCCTGAACGGTCCTTGCCTCCTTTTCGCCCTCACACCAGAGCGAGACGGCAAATCCGACCTTTTGCCTGGATGTTTTTGGAGGTCTTCTTGAGTAAAACCAGGTCGAACAGATGAGCCCAAGGCTACCGAAAAGGAGGAGACCCGAATAAGGCCAAGGAGTTCCTGTAGCTGCGATGATGGAGATTCCGATGCCTAGGACGATCAGCCAAGAAAGGCAGAGACCGCTGGTCTTGTACCAATTCCGCTCAATCTTAGAGACAAACTCAATGCAGTCGGAGAAAGACATTTTGCAGTATTTAGCATAGCGCCGGCGGATGACATTAGGCCGGCTTCGGATTGCCTCAATTAACCTCGGAGTGTGGCGAAATTCCGGCTTCCTGCACCAGAAGCGAAACGGTTTGGACTTCAGGCAGTGTGCACCGGGAGGAGGAGTTCTCATGGCACGGTTGGATATGCTTCTCTGGTGAAGTCTTTGCCCCGTGTAAGCCCGATGATTTTGCAGCGGCTGCCGGTGCCTTTTGATCACACCGACTGGATCTTCGAGATTTTATGTGGTTCAGCCACAGAAGAGATCAAGTTCGATGGTTTCCGGGCGATCGCGTACTCGAGGCTGGCGGCTGCCGGCTGGTGTCGCGGAAGGATCATGTCTACAAGACCTTCCAGCCTCTCTGCGACTCGTTGGCACAACTTCCGGCGTGATCGGCGATTCTCGACGGTGAGATCGTCTGCCTGGACAGGTCCGGTCGCTCGGTGTTCGACCGCCTGTTCTACCGTCAAGGAACTCCGTACTCCTATGAATTCGATCTGCTCTGGTTGGACGGCCGGGATTTGCGCGGAATGGCACTCGTGAAGCGCAAGGAGCGGCTGAAGGCGGTCATTCCAGTCGGCCCAGCAGGCCAGATCCTGTACCTTGAACACCTCGAGGAACGAGGCGGCGCTTTGTTCGACCCAGTTGTCAACACGACATGGAAGGAATCATCGGGAAGTGGAAGCACGGTCGCTGTGACCAGCTAAGCTGGTTCAAGATCAAGAACCCGCGCTACAGCCAGGTGCTGGGGAGAAGCGAGAAGTTCGACGGACGCAAGTCCCGTCCGGCTATTCGAGAGAGTTGAGTGGGTGGGAGCGGATCCTGCCGATGTACGGACTCAAAAAAAACCCGCGCGAAATACCTTGCGCAGGCTCTTGGGGAAACCGGACTACGCGCCGGAAGAATTCTCGGAATCTAAGAAGCCTAAAGCAATGTTATTACACACCCGCTAGTCATTTCGGTCAAGCGATTCCTGCAGCTTCTCGACCGCATTGAACACAGAGACACTACGCGACAAAGACAGGAAAGGGCGGTCAGAACGGCCACGGCAGTTCCCGGCGGCGGTTGCACGGCCGGTTCACGAGATAAGCCCGGAGGGCCAGGCGGTGCGGGCACATGAAGAGCGGCAACTCGCCCGGGAGACCGCAGTCACAGCGCCCGACGAACCGGCGGGCGCTGACGTCAAGGACGTGGGCTTCCGGCTTGTGGCGGTCTCGGACCTCGAAGCGCCGGCCGCGGAGCGGAAAAATCTCGAAGTTCGGATCCTCCTCGTCAAGGTCGTCGGCCATCTGATTCGGCAGGCGCCGGATCCGACCGGGATTCGCTTTCTTCCAGCGGGCGAACAGCTCGTCGAAGGTCTTATCCATCAGGCGGCGGAGGACCGCTTCCTGGTGCAGGCAGCGGATCCATGGGGCCTCGGCTTGCTCCGAGCAGGAACAACGGCCGACGGATCGGCCGTTGTTGACACTGACGGTGTGAAGCTCGCCGGCCGAGCGGTTGCACACTTCGCAACCGTTCACCTGCCACCGGAGGACGTAGAAACGGAGCCTGGCCTTCACAGGACCTCCACCCGGTCGGCGCCGGCCGGCGCCGGAGAGGTCGGGTTGGCGGCTTCAAGCGGAGCGCTTCGGAAGGATCGGTAAGCGCCGTCCTTCGAGTAGAGATGCAGCCCCACGCCTAGTTGGTGAGCGCAGCGCTTGATGCAGTCGGTGACGGCCGACTTCAGGGTGTCGCCGAACGAGACAATCGACTTGTCGGAGCGTTTGCGGGTGTGCTCGTGCGCCCCGTAGTCTTCCTTGACCACCGTCTGGCCGTTGATCACGGCGGTCAGCCGGCCGTGGACAATCACTTCCTCGCGGACTTCTTT
>Ga0105091_10000133_pt1 | contig 26660 bp, 22 predicted proteins | sample PPLLak1March2015_FD_87022 | JGI IMG/M metagenome (GOLD analysis project Ga0105091, IMG submission 87022) | Freshwater sediment microbial communities from Prairie Pothole Lake near Jamestown, North Dakota, USA - PPLs Lake P7 Core (1) Depth... | ecosystem: Environmental > Aquatic > Freshwater >... | reverse complement strand
GGATGTGTGGGAAAAAATTCAAAGTAATAATCTCAATATAACGACAGATTTAGTTTATCTGTATTATTATGCAGGCGCCAATTATCTTTTGCTTGAAAAATGGGATGAGGCAATTTCTAATTTCCAAAAACTTTTAGATAACTGGCCTGATTTCCCTTATACATGCCTTTGTCAGCATTCAATTGCGGGATCTTTAGAAAATTTGCGAGATTCCGGCAGTGTTCCAAAAGAAGGGATAAATCCACTTATAGAAGATGCTTACAAGGCGATTTTGAGTAAATATCCGAATTGTTATGCGGTTAAAGATGCCACTTATAAACTCGGTGGAATAATGTTAGCAAAGGGTGATAAAGCCTCAGCTTTATATTATTATCAGCAATTTCTGGAATTAACCAAATCTTTGGATACAGCAAAGGCAAAGTGCAGTTCGGATAAAAAGATTATGATGAAAAGAGAAGATGCGAAAGCCAAAATTGCCCAGATTATAGCTCAAGGAGGGACTAATTAATGAAAAAGGCTATTGCATATCGATTAATGAAATGTTTACTTTTAGCTGTGGTTTTAACGTTAACAATACAAATTAAAAATAGCTTTGGTATTGGGCCATGTTGGATGTATCCATGTTCTGAGGCTCAATATGATGGGGAAGGTCATTTTATAAAATGCAGCGGATGTGATTCTGAATGCAGTACCTGTTATAGATGTGTTATCGGGGCTAATGGACCTGAGTGTCAGGAAAAATTTAACTGGCCTGAACAAACCTGCTGTGACTGCAAAAGTATTTGTAATTTGTGGTATGGATGTCAGGAATGTATTGACGGCTCATGCCTGGTTTGTGGAGGCAGATCGGGGGAAACCTGTTGCGCAACTTCTACATCTATGGACTGTTGTAAAGCAAGTGAATGCGAAACATGTATAGATGGCGAATGCAAAGTTTGCGGGGGAGATATAAATAAAGAATGTTGCAATGGCACATGCATTGATAAAAGAACTCATCAATGTTGTTATGATCCAGGCAGTTCACACAATTGTACTTGGAATGAAAGCTGCTGTAATGGCTCATGCTGTGATTCGCTAACCTGTCAAGCGTGCATAAATGGAGTATGTAAAAACTGCAATGAACGTTTTGGTACATGCTGCAAATGTGAAAATGGAAACTGTGTAGAATGCTATTGCTGGGATAAAGGGAAATCAATTGAAGGTGAAATCTTTGTGGAAACCGATATACCATTATGTTTAACAACAGTATTCGATTCACTGGTTAGCGATGAAGATCATTGGCACAGAGATTGCCCTGATAAGTATGATGCATATCCTTATGATTCATTAACATATATGTGGGATCAAATTCCTGGTAGTAATCCTTCTATAGGTATATTTATAGGTGATAAAACACAATCTTCTGTTTATTGGCAGGCACCTTCATGCATAGGATCGATAACAATCAAACTAAATGCAAATGATATCCCTGATCCGATGTATAATTTATGTCCAGGAGGAGGCGGTACACGTGATGATGATCCAAGAGATTTTCAACGTTCGGTTAATGTTGTTCTCCCGGACGGATGCAGTATTGGTGGAAGCAAAACAGTAACAATGGAATCATTTTTGGTGACTGAATCAACTAACTGTATTGCATGTGGTTCCACTGGTCCTGGAACACTCCCTACCACCGATGTTCCTCTTCCAACTTACAACGAATGCGCTTGGGTATTTAGTGTTTATTCTAGCCTTGATATGCCATCATATGTATGCCCATCTTTGTTTACTGAAATATCCGGTGGGAGTGATCCGGATATTACACAAAATAACTTATGTTCAATAATATCTGCATTCGGTGGATGTGGTACTGAACCAGAATGTCCACCTTGGGGGAATGCCTCCTGTATTCGGATGCATGAAACAGGGCATTATCTTGTGTGGATGGATTGTGTGGAAATAGAAGAAGCTTGGCTTAGAGGACAACCCTCTCTCAGCGATATGGAAATTAATTGTGATAATCCTTCTACTTGTTCTTGCCAATCGGCAAGAGATGCAAGAATTGGCGATATAAATGCTGATGTGACTGAAGCATGGTGGCGTGCAGCTTGGAATTACAATTTAAGAGGCGAAACTACGGCTATAGCAATGGCAGCTGAATGTTTCTCAGATTTAGTTACATCTATTTGTTCAGTTTGGAATTGCAGCCCATGTCGATAATCGTATTTATTATTGAATAATTTAGTAGTATAATTTTGAAGGGATACTTTATGAAAATTAAAATAATTAAAATAAAAAATCTTATGCAACTTTCCTGGTTATTAATTCTATTCTCGGCTGTTCCTTTATTTGCAATTGGACAAGGGAATACGGGAGTAATGGATTCAAATCACTTTCTTAAACAATTCGGTTACCCTACGGAAACCATCGATGATATTATGAACGCAACAAAAAGTGATAATTATGCAATCAGACATGTGGCACTAGAAGAACTTACAAAACGCATAGGGCAAGATGCGATTCCCACTTTAAAGATTTATCTGTCTGATCCAAAAGTAGAAGTTAGACACAGGGCTGCACATTTATTGGGGACATTAGGCGATAAAAGCGGGCTGGAACAAATGCGCAAAGACCTTCACGCACTTGCGCCTGATAATGGAAGGCCGGCACTACCTGAACCGAACATGAAGCCAAGAGATCTAAAGAGAATGGAGGATGAGCGAAATTCAAAATACGTAGAAGCACTCTGGGTAAGTACCGTCTTAGCAGAGTTGGGCGATTACAGTGGTTATGAACTGGCGGCCGAACTTGCTTTTACTGGACAATTAGTTGTTCAGAAAAATCAGGCTATTTTGACTCTTGTGGAAATCGCAAAAGGTGATGAAAGACGTTTAAAAGCCGAAGGCAAGGACCCTATATCCATTTTATGTAAAGTTGCAAAAGAAGAAAAAAATATCTCTGTTTTAAGGAGCCTAACCAGCGCTGCTCAGAAACTCGATCCCAACAATGCAATACTTATTGTTGAAACAGCTAAGAGTTCTCCAGTTCAAAATGAATTTGAACAAAAAAGGAACGATATAATTTTAAAACAGATTCAAAAGACGAAAAATAAAGATTTCAACGAGCCCAACCGTTAGGTATTTCATTTTCAAGTTAATCTATGGACAGCATACTGATTTATTGACAGTTATCATAAATGGACATAATATTCCAGTATGGCAAGATTGGCAAGAGTAGTGGTTCCGGGCTTTCCTCATCATATAACGCAGCGAGGCAATCGCAGGCAGCAGACATTTTTCTGTGATGAGGATTATCAGGCATATATTCATCTTATGAAGGAATGGTGCTCACGTTTGGGTGTTTCGATATGGTTTTATTGTCTTATGCCTAATCATGTTCATTTGATAGCTGTGCCGGAATCTGCGGATAGTTTGCGGAGGGCTATTGGCGAGGCGCACCGGCGATATACGCGGCGAATAAATTTTCGAGAGAACTGGCGCGGGCATTTGTGGCAGGGAAGATTTTCATCGTTTGTTATGGATGAAAAATATCTTATGAAAGCTGTGCGATATATAGCTATGAATCCCGTTAGAGCAGGGATTGTTAAACGGCCGCAACTATATCGCTGGAGCAGTGCGGCCGCCTATCTTAATCAAAAGAATGATCCTTTTGTGAAAACTAAGGACTTAAATGAAAGAGTTGATAATTGGGCTCAATATTTTCGTCAGCCGGAGGATATAACGATTTCTGAAAAGATGCATAAGCATGAGCAGACCGGCAGGCCGCTGGGCAGCGAGAATTTTATCATTAAACTTGAAAGAATTCTGGATAGGACGCTGCGACCCAAAAAGGCGGGCAGAAAACAAAAGAAGAAATGAAAATAATAACTTCAAAAATTAGGAAATAGGTATGGTGTCCCCAGATTTCCTTACTGCCAGGAATGTATAGGAGGAGGCGAGTGGGAGAATGATACAGAAAATAGTTATAGATGTGTAATGCCATAAAATTGTTCCAATTGAAAGGAAAATTTAAAATGGAAACTAAGAAAAATATAATATCAACAAAAATGATTATATTCTTTTTTTTAATTTTTAATTATAATCTCAGTATTGGACAATCACTTCAAAAACTACCCGAATCAGAGTATATAACTTTTCTGAATAAAGCAGCCTCATTAATAAAAGCCAATTATGAAAAGATCGATACTTGGCAGGGCGAATTCAATATAAAAGAAGAAAATTATTATTACGGTGAGCAGTGCCAATCATTTGATATTAATTCAAATGACCCTGCTGCTCACTCTAAAGCTATTGAAAGAAGTATAACTTTATCGCAGGAATTTGCTATAGATGTTAAAAACAACAAGCTATATTGTTCAAAATCTATGCCAAAATATAAGTTTAAAGCTTTGGATTTGAATAAAGACATTTTATTAGATCGTTTATATTCTCCAATAACTTCAATAGTAACATCTGACGAATATTTGAGCTTCATGCCAAACCTTAGTTATGGTTACGGAGGAAAAAAGGTGAATGAAAAAAGGGTAGGAAAGAAAGCTTTCCGATGGCCATTAGAAAGAGCTAAAAATGAACAATGGGGAGATGTAAGAGACCCGAGAAAATATTTTTCTGAAGGTAATAAAATGATATGGGAAGAGCTTGAGTCTCTAAGTAATTATTTAGCAAATCCCCCTTCTGATATTCCAGAAGGAAAAGATCCTAAAATCAGCATTATGAGAGAGGGAACAAAAATTTATATAAAAGCACTTTTTTACAGAAGCGAGACTTGTAAAGGATGTGATCCTAACATTGATATTGTAAATATAAACATGATATTAGATAGTTCAGCGAGATACAATTTAATCCATCGCGAAGTACTAAGTCGAAAAAATGAAGTATTACAGACTATGGATATTGTATATGAAAATACCGATGGGGTATTCGTTCCAAAGACAATTGATTATATAACATTTCGTTCCTCCGACCTTAAAAAAAGCTTTAATTCTAAAATTTCATTTGTGAAATCAATTTTAAATGTACCTATTAACAAAGAGATGTTCACTTATAAGAAGCTTGGATTAAAAAATGGGGAAATATTCGTGGATAAAATTGCCCGCAAGGAATACAAATACGAGGACGCAAATCTTGTTCTGATTGGCGATATTAATGACTCGCCTAAATAAAACAAAATAATCTAAATTTAAAAAGACTGGCCGGGTGGCGGGAGTCATCCGGCCTTTCTGCATGCAATAGTGAGATTGCCCGCCTTTCGACTTCGCTCTACTAGCTGCGCCAGACCCCAGCCTAAGACATGCTGGGGCAGGCAGGTCGTTAAAAGGCGGGTAAACTTCGCTGCCCCGCCATAGGCGGGTAAAGCTCGCAATGACCCGTTACGCAAGAGGAGACTGTCAGGCGGGGAGGGTGAAATAGAAGGTGGAGCCTTTTGAGGGTTCGGATTCGACCCAGATTTTGCCGCCGTGGCGCTCGACAATTTTTTTGCAAATAGCCAGTCCTACACCATGGCCGGAATACCTCTCAGCGGGATAAAGCTGCTGGAAAATATAGAAGATTAATTCATATGAATCCGGCTTAATGCCAATGCCGTTATCACGGACGCAAAATTGCCAGAAGTTTGCCTGCTTTTGGCAGCCGACATGAATTTCGGGCCTTTGTTCGCCTCTAAACTTGATGGCATTGCCGATAAGGTTCTGGAACAATTGCAAAAGCTGCGTGTCATCGGCTTTTACCTGCGGAAGCGGGTCGCAGGTAATTACGGCCTGAGCTTCTGTTATACTTGCCGCAAGATTAGCGATAGCGCCATCAAAGGCAGCTTGTGCGGCAGTCATCGTGAGTGGTTTGGATTTCGTCTGCACGCGTGAGTATTCGAGCAATCCTGTGAGCATGATATCCATACGAACTGAGCCCTTGCGGGCAATGTCAATGTATTGCCTGGCCTTTTCATCGAGCTTATCCACATATTTCTTGTGAAGAATTTCCATAAAACCATTGATAGCGCGAAGCGGCTCCTTAAGGTCGTGGCTTGCGATATAAGCGAAATCCTGCAGTTTTTCGTTTGAGTTTTTAAGCTCTTCATTAATTTGCCTTATCTGTTCCTCCGCCTGCTTACGCTTGGTGATGTCTGTCACCATGGCGATGAAAGTATTTGTGGTTTGGCCTTCCTGCCACATTGAAACTACCGTCATGATCCCCCAAATAATGGAACCATCGGGACGAACATAACGCTTCTCCATACTGAAAAACGGTATCTTTCCCTCGCGCAGCAGTTCCATTTTTTTGAGACAGACTTGAAGGTCATCAGGATGGATTAAGCCTTGGAAACCTATCTTAAGCAGTTCTTCTCGTGTGCGGCCGAAAAATTCGCAAAATTTTTGATTGACATCCAGGAAACGGCCCGTTTGGGATTCATGCAAGGCGATACCCAGAGGGGCCTGCTCATAAATGGCCCTGAATTGCCGTTCACTGGCCGCAAGAGCCAACTCCAAATTCTTGTGCTCGGTTATATCGATGGCAATACCTACTAACGCAATTTGTCCCAGATAATGGAACCTTGCTACAGAAAAATCCAGGTGTTTCTTCTGGCCGGATTTTGTCAGCATGGCAAATTCATAATGAGATATGGGGTTTTCTCCGGCCTGGCGCCTTCTGGCTCGATCAAGTATCTGGGCTCTGTAGTCGGGGTGTGTAAGGTTGGCAATCGGCATCTGCAGTAATTCATCCCGGGTATAGCCGCTTATTTTTTCAAGGTAAGGATTAACATACACGAACCTTTCGCCTTGTATAACGCCAATGATCGCATTGGCGCTTTCGGCCAGCATCCGGAACTTCTCTTCGCTTTCCTTTAACGCCTCCTCGGTGCGCTTACGCTCGGTGATGTCGGTCACCATGGCGATGTGAGTACCGGAGGCTTGGCCTTCCTGCCACATTGGAACTACTGTCAGGAACCCCCAAATAATGGAACCATCCGGACGAATATAACGCTTCTCCATACTGAAATATTCTATCTTTCCCTCACGCAGCAGTTCCATGTTATTGAGATCGGCTTGAAGGTCGTCAGGATGAGTTATGGTCTGAAAATCCATATTAAGCAGCTCTTCCGGTGTACGGCCGGCAAATTCGCAATATTTTTGATTGACCTCCAAAAAATGTCCGGTTTGGGAATTGTGCAAGGCGATACCCAGCGGCGCCTGTTCATAAATGGCCCTGAATTTGCGTTCACTGGTCGCAATCACCGTCTCCATCTGCTTGCGCTCAAGTGCTATACTGATGGCCTCAGCAACACCGTTGACAAGATTCTGCTCCTCAGTCAGGAAGGGTTTGTCCTGTGTATAATAGACCTTTAAGTGCCCAACGGCCTGGCCCTTTATTCTGATATCCGCATGGAGGCCGTGCGATAGCGCATCGGTGTAGTTTTTGGTGGTAAATTGCTTGCCATTCAGTTTAATCACCGACACGGCGATTTCCGGGAACTGCATGGCTGGAACTATATGCTCGACAGCGCGACGGTAAAGTTCGTCACCGGGCAAGCCTTCCTGTATGTCATGGCTGACCGCATAGAGACAGGTAAGTTCCTTCATCCTTTCCTGCAGTGCTTCCTCGGCCCGCTTTCGCTCGGTGATGTCACGCAAAATTACGCTAAAGAGTTTTACACCGCCAACATTGACCTGCGAAATTGAGGCCTCAATGGGAAATTCCTCCCCATTTGTCCGTAATCCGCTGATTTCGCCTAACTGGCCCATTTTGCGGGATGTCTCGCCCGTTTCACCAAACTTGCGGATATGCTCTTTATGAGCTTCGCGGAAACGCTCGGGAATAAAGCGGTCAACTCTGCTTCCAATAGCCTCTTGTGCGTCGCAGCCGAACATTTTTTCAGCGGCGGGATTGAATAAGAGAATATTTTGAGCCGCATTTATCGTGATAATAGCATCCATTGCCGAATCGATGATACCGAACAAGCCGCCCGACAGAGCATATTTCTCTGCATCCTGTAAATCAACGTGTAATACTTGCATTATTTCTCACAAAACTGCTTTATCTGCATCGTATTGCTTAACAATCCTTATTTGGTTGTTCGATAAGATTCCACAATAGAGATACAGAATTCAATAAGCTTTTTACTGATTTGAAGGTAAATATAAAATTAGCCGGGAAACAATGTCTTTTAGAGGAATTATAAATTCGCAGAATATGAGAATAACTCAGACTACTGGAAAACAGAGCCGGATTCGCGGCAAATCATTATTGAAGCCATGCAGGGTTGGGAGTATCGAGGACGTTTTGGGACCAGGTGATATTGTTTTTGGCAAATTGGACTGTATTTTGATTTATCGATAGAACTATGGCATTGTGAATCGTATCGCCGGGGTGCACTATTATCCCATCTACAATTGCGGAGGATGACGGGGGATTGTAAATGATGCCGTTTATAACTCCCATAGTTGGTTTGCTTATGGATTTTAAAGGGCTAAAAGACTGGATTTGTGATTTTATTTTTTGACAGTCGCTCGAGGCAAAAACCTTGTCGCTTGAACCTGTGAATACAAATAGTATCGCCGCGACAAAAAGCATCATCATAATTGTATATAAGATTTGTCCGCCGAACCGTGTGTAAATCATTAATTTCCCCCCAAAGTAAATGTAATTTCAAAATGTATTGTTGCAAAAATAGAAATAAAATTCAAGATAAATGGCCTAACAAGCCTTCCTAAAAGCTGATTTCTATGATTATTCATTAAGAGTCTCTTGTTTATCAGACCGGCAGCACAAAATTTTTTCACCGTTTTTTATTTTTAAAAAACGCTTTTTTGATTCTATTAACGTGAATTTAAGATGCCGCGTTAATTGCGAATCCTGATTAGATTGACTTAAAAGGGTCAATAGCTTAAAATATTCATTACAGCTCATCTAATTCACGGATGATGCTTTTATTTCTAAACTTTTTTCATACATTGGAGTTGAGAGGATGAATTTGGGGCGATGGAGGGCCGGGAAATACTATTTATCCGCTTTTAAAAGTGCAGTTTTCTGCATAGTCATTTTTTCTATTCTTATTTTCATTTCGCAGGCATCAGCAAGCCAAAAAGCCGAACAGCCAAAACTTAATGATATTGTCGCAAAAAGCGATATTGTCATACATGGAAAAGTAAAATCAATTAATGCAAAATGGATTAACGACCATCGCGGCAGGCATATCTATACATACGCCTCACTTGAATGTCTTGAGTATTTAAAAGGCGCCGGCAGTAAAAATATAATAATCGAATTTCAGGGAGGGACTGCGGGCGATATAACTGAGCGCGTTACTCATACGCCTTCGGCGAAAAAAGACGAGGAAATGATTATAGCTTTAGCCAAAGATGTGAATTGTTTTCGGCCATCGGCGGGAATTTTCGGCAAATTCACTATTAAAAATGGAAAAGCATACGGCCCGGCAGGTCAGATGACGGTTAATGAGCTAAAATCAAAGATAAGAAAATTTATCGGCGCGCCTTCGGCAAAAAAAACTACTTCACAATTACAGGTTTCAAAAATTTCAAAAATCGAAACGGCACCGGGACCGATTTCGGCCTTGAGCATTTATAACAATACTGTGACCAGCTCAAGCTGGTACGCGCCCGGATTGAGAAAAGAACTAATCGATTTTGGCTCCTCCGGCGGCGGGACTGTAACGAGTTTTACAATCGGCTATGTGACTACTTTGGCAGACCCCGGAATAATAACAATTCAATTTTATTCGGGCACAACAAGTGCGACTCGCGGTTCAGTAATTACAAGCTTTGAGATTTCCGGCCTTTCCGGCTCGACCACTCCCGGGACTGCATACGCATTTAGCGCGGCAATAACTCTCGATGGCTCTCAACAATTTGAGCTGCCTGCGGGTGCCTTTGGATATTCTTATGAATTTGCCAATACCTCAACAGGTGTGTGGCTATCCAGCGGCGGAGCGGGAAATGTGGATGGTTTTTGGATAGATAGAAAATATAACAATAGCCCGTTTGGCGGCGACCCGTTTGGCGGTTTTTTTATGTCCATTGAAGCCTCCGGCGGCGGAGCTATCCCCGAGATTACATCTATCAATCCGCCAGGTGCCTCCGCGGGAACAGATAGTTTGGTCACGATTTCCGGCAGCAATTTCGGAGCGGCACAAGGCAGCGGTACTGTAAATTTTTTTTATAGTGGCGGCCAGCCGACGATCGAGGCCCCTGTAACTTCCTGGTCAGACACATCTATCAGTTGTATCGTTCCTGTAGGCATTATTAATGATTATCCGGCATCATCATCCAGCGGGCCTGTCAGCGTCACGAATAATAATGGCGTCACAAGCAGTGGATTTCCGTTTATCGTTACATTCGGCTATGGTGAAATTAAATGGCCTTTAGATTCACCTGTTATTCAATACTGGATAAATGAGAATTGCGCCAGCGCCACAGGTGAAGGTGACGCGGTGCAGGCGGCGGCAAACTCATGGAATGCTGTGGGGGCCCAATTCGATTTTCAATATGCCGGCACTCATTCGGCTGTAACTTCAAACTATAACTCAAAAAATGAAATTATGTGGGGAAATGCCCCTTCGGGTGCAATCGCAGTGACATATTACTGGGCAAGCGGCGAAACGATGCTCGAATGCGATATTGTCATGGGCAGCGATTATTCATGGGATACAAGCGGCTCGCCCTCATCATCTCAAATGGATGTGCAGACGATTACGGTCCATGAAATGGGGCATTGGCTCAATCTTCGCGACCTTTACGGCAATATTGGTGATGGAATTAACGATAATTCCAAAATTATGTATGGTTACGGCGACTATGGTGAAGTTAAGAGAACTATTTCGGCCGGGGACAGGGATGGGATAATCTGGATATATGGCCAAAATACAAATATTGCCCCTGAAATTACATCGAGCCCTGAAACTGCCGCTATTAGAGGCGAGCTTTACGTTTATGATGTAAATGCGACAGGAATGCCTGAGCCGAATTTTGCGTTAATTGAATCCCCGGCCGGCATGAATATTAATCCTGTTACAGGTTTAATAGAATGGATTCCTGATGTCAATCAGGTTGGCGAAGTTAATGTTGCCGTTGAGGCAATAAACCAGGCAGGCAGCGACATACAAAATTATACTATAACAGTTTCCGGCCCAACCTTTTGTATTTCAGGCTATGTGATGGAAGATGAAAATTTGATGCCAATAAATGAGGTAAATATTCTTACGACCAACGAAGGCGGAAGCGCAATAACTGATATCAACGGCTATTATCAATTAATTGTAGATTACAACTGGTCCGGCAGTATAACCCCTGTAAAAAACGCATATTCATTTGAGCCCAACAGCAGAGTTTATTCAGATGTAAATCAGAATTATAGCAATAAGGATTTTAGCGGGACACTGCTTACATTTAAAATCTCCGGCCGGATACAAAATGAATGTAATGTCCCCATACAAAACGCTTTTGTGAATAATAATTCCGTGACTTCCATTACAGATTCAAATGGTGTTTATGAAGTTTGGGTTGATTACGGCTGGTCAGGTTCTGTTAGTCCAAATAAGAAAAATTATACTTTCGAGCCAAATTCTATAAGTTATATTTATGTCACAAGCGACTTACCAGAGCAGAATTTCACTGCTTTCAACAGGTACGACCTCAATTGCGATACAGCTATAGATTCTAATGATTTAATTTTGTTTGCTTTTGACTGGCTGATGGAAGGCCCCGATATCAGGTCTGATTTCTATGCCGACTGGCTCATTAATTTCCTTGATTTCAGCGATTTTGCCGCCGTCTGGCAGGAAAAATAAAAAAAAGAAAAAAATTCCTATTTTTTTGTTGCAGATTTTTAAACACAGAGATAAAAGGTTCATAGTAAGCTCTTTGGAAAAGAAATATCGTAATCACAGGTCTTAAAGACACAAGTCTTGGGATAATAAAATGGGAACTCGGTTTAAAGCCGAGACCGACCCGCGGCTGTAAGCGTCTGGTTCGATTTAATCGAAAGTCCTGAAAGCAGATAACCACTGTCTGGCATTAATTGCTGTTAAATGGGTGATGATGAGCTGGTTTTAGAATCGGCTCGACAGCATAATGGAGTGGAGAATTAGTGCCATACGGGAAGGAGTTTTCAGGTAAGACGCAAGTCAGAAAACCTGCCTGTGGTGAATTATTTTACGAAGTTCTCGCGGAATGGAACTACGCAGCCGGCGCATTTTGCGCCCGGCATGCCTGCCGGATTTGTCTATTAGACACGTTCTTGAGGCATTGTTTTGATGTCGGTGGTTATAGGCCGTCGTTTCCTCGCGGGACGACGGCTTTTTATTTTGCGCGGATTTGCCTGAAAGGAGGTGCGTGCCAAAAATAATTGAAAAAAAAACTTAGTAGAACAGTATGAACATGGAGGTGACATTATGAGAGAAAAATTAGAATTTTGGAGAAGGAAAAATGGCTTCGGTGAGAGTGATGAGAGGTTTAATCTTGTTTTTGGGGATTTGCGGTTTAGTTAATGCTCAGCAAATAGCGGATTTTGATGATTTGGCTTTAGAGGCACAGACTTATTGGAACGGCTCGGATGGTTCGGGCGGATTTGTCAGCCAAAGTGCGCGGTTTAATAATGGTTACGACACCACGTATCAGTCATGGGATGGATTTGCGTATTCAAACATAAAAAATACGGCCGCACAGGGATGGTCAAGCCAATACAACGCCATAACAGGCAATGGCCAGAGCGGCAGTGCTAATTACGCGATAGGTTATTCTGGCTGGATTACGCCGCCTACGATGGTTTTAGATGAGCCAATGACTGTTGGCGGATTATTTGTCACAAACAATAATTACGCGTATTACTCGATGCTGTATGGCGATGCCTTTGCCAAAAAGTTCGGCGGGCCAACTGGAAATGACGCTGACTGGTTTTTGCTGAGCATGACGGGTAAAAACACTGAAGGTGCGGTAACCGGAACTGTTGATTTTTATCTGGCGGATTTCAGGTTTGCTGAAAACCAATTTGATTATATCGTTAATGACTGGCGTTTTGTGAATTTGGCTTCGTTAGGGGTGGTGAAGAGTATTGAGTTTAATCTGACTTCGAGCGATACGGCACCGTGGGGCATGAACACACCCAGTTATTTTGTTATTGATACAGTAGTGCCGGAGCCCGCGACATTTATGCTGCTGGCATTGGCGGGATTGCTTGGCTTAAGAAGCAGAAAATGAAAGCATTTATTTAAATAGAACTGCAATAGACAAGCTGCAGGGGCTGATGAAAAGAATTGTTTTGCTGAATTTGTTTTTACTTTTTGGAATATTTGGTGCCACAGTGTTAGGCGGACCATACAGAGAGAAGGGTATATCGTCTTATACGGGGCCTGACCACAAACCCGCAGTGCCGACGGACCCCAATGCCGTTGTAAATCCCATATTTCGCGGCTGGGCAACGGATTATTTAAGCTATGAGCCTACACCCTATAAGCCGCAGAGGTATCTGTTCTGGTTCGACCCTCTAAAAGCGCTTGGTCTAAGTTTGACCGATACGGATGATGTTTATACTGCAAGCCTCGGCGACCTGACACAAACCGAAATTGAATCCTGTGTGCCGCCGGGACAAATTACTTTAACATTCACCGAGACAATCAGGGACCAGAAGGGCTATGACTTTGCTGTCTTTGAAAACGGTTTCCACTCTTTGGGGGATAATTATTATTGTGAACTCGGATATGTTGAAGTTTCATCCAATGGCACTGATTTCGCGAGGTTCCCATCGGTGATTACAACGGGGGTTCCTGATACAAATATGCCGGCCTATTATGCTTTTGATATTACAAAGGTTTATAACCTCGCGGGCAAGCATCCAAATCTTTTCAGCGAGGGAGCTGCTCCGGACCAGCTTACAGGGACGCCTTTTAATTTGAGTGATGCGGCAAATGAGCCGAACGTTTTAAACAGCCTTGTGGACCTGAACAGCATCTCGTATGTTCGCATTGTAGATATCCCGGGAAACGGCAGTTTTTATGATAACGCAAATAAACTAATAGACCCGTGCACCTGGCCTAACTGGAATTACTACGATGCAAACCATCCAATATACGATTCATGGCCCACTCTCGGCTCAGATGGTTTTGATTTAGAGGCGATAGGCGTCTTCCATCCTCAGGAGTACAGAGGGGACATAGATCTTGATGGTTTTGTCAGTTACGAAGATTTACAAATATTTGCGGATTGCTGGCTAAGCCATTTCGGACAGGAAAATTATTTGAATCGATGCGATTTGGCTAATCCCGGGGACATGTCTGTAAATTTGAAAGACTTTGCCGTTTTTTCAAATCAATGGCGCAAAGTTGAACAATGGCGAAGCAATTGATGATTGATAATTGATTATTGATTATTTTATGAACGGCGGATTAAAACACGGATTCAGTTTGGTAGAAGTGCTCGTTGTCGTCTCGACGGTGTCGCTGGTTATGGCCGTCACGATGCCGGCTTTGACAACATCCAGGTCTCGGGCGAGGGCCGTTGTATGCAGGTCGAACCTGCGGCAGATTGTCCTGGCAAATATCGGATATTCGAATGACCATGAAGGGTTTTATGTCCCTGCCTCAGAAGATTTTTGGAAAACAATAGCCCCTATGCAGGCTGGTTTATGCAGGTGGCATGGAAAACGAACAGGGCCCGATTCCGCATTCGATCCTTTGAAGGGGCCACTTGCAGGCTATCTTGCGGATGGAAAGGTTAAAAAGTGTCCTGAAATTATTGAATTTACCAAACTCGAGGATGGGGCAATAAATTTTGAGCGGGGCTGCGGCGGCTACGGCTACAATATGCAGTATCTCGGCAGCCGGCTTTGGCAGGGAGGTATTATTACCGCAAGTGCATGGAAAAAAGCTTATGCCGAAACAACAAATGCGACTGAAGTTAAAAAACCGGCCGCAACGCTTATGTTTGCTGACACCGCATTTTATCAAAACGAATATTTAATTGAGTATTCGTTTGCCGAGCCGCCTTATCTTGTAATTAATGGAACAATTGATTCACAGATGTTTTCGTCTCCTTCGATTCATTTTCGTCACTATGGGCTTGTAAATGCCGGCTGGGCAGATGGCCACATCGAAGCCATGCCTTTGGCTAATATGGATGGTCTTCCAATCAATATTGATTCTGCTAATAAGAATATAGGCTGGTTTTCACCGCTCGATAATACTCTTTTTGATTTAGAATAATCAGCAAAAGCCCATCTTTATATTTTCGTCCCTTTATGGTATTGTGCCGAAAATGAGACTTCAATTTATCATATGCAAGGTGATGCAGAAAGAGGCGTATTATTGTGCCGCCCGCTCATCGAATATTGTTGATATAGTTATAATGAAGCAGGGGCTGCACAATGAACCGGAAAAACTCCGCCGGGAGGTTCAAAAATCACTCGATATTACAACTGATTCCCAGGGCCGGCCCTATGATGCATCACTTTTAGGATACGGCCTTTGCAGCAATGGCATAGTCGGCTTATCTTCAAAAATACCAATAATTGTGCCCCGGGGCCATGACTGTATAACGCTCCTTTTAGGCTCCAAAGACGTATATAAAGAATATTTTGAAGGCCATCGCGGCGTTTACTGGTTTAGTCCCGGCTGGATTGAAACGGATAATCAGCCCGGAAAAGAACGGTTTGAAAGGACGCTCAGGGAGTATATCGAAAAATATGGCGAGGACAACGCCAGGTTCCTGATGGAAACAGAGCAAAACTGGCTCAAGGAATATAATTGGGCGACATATATAGACTGGAAATTTGCAAATAATGAAAAAGAAAAAGAATTCACAAAAAGAGCGGCCCAATATCTGCATTGGAATTATGATGAAGTCAAAGGAGATTGCGAGCTGATGCAGCGGCTTGTGGATGGCAAATGGGATGATAAAGATTTTTTGATTGTGCCGCCCGGGCACAAAATTACAGAAGATTTGACAAGTGAAGGCATAATAAAAGGTGAAAATTGCTAATGACAGAAGAAATATTATCAGTAATTATTTTTCATGGACGCTTCCTGACATTAAAGGCAATTGCGTCAGTTGCTCTTTTTGCAGGGCTCTTAATATTTATTTACAGCTTTGAGGCGTATTTGATTTTCCATCTTGTGCAAAGCAGGAGAAAAGGACAAAAAATTTCGCCGCTATTCAAATCTAAATGGGCTTTTATTGTTCATCTGCTGGCGATTGCAGGAATAATTTGCCTTCTCTATGGATATTTTATTGAGCCATACTGGATAGAAGTTAAAAGAATTGAAATTTCGACAAGCAAGCTGCATCAAAGCACGATAAGACTTGTCCAAATCTCCGATACCCATTGCACAAACAATCAGCGAAACAAGAGAAAAATTATTGAAACGATAGATAGTATCAATCCGGATGTCATACTCTTTACCGGCGATTCAGCCAATAGCTCTAAAGGCTTAAAGCAATTCAAAGAAACAATGGCCGAACTGCACGCCGGCCTTGGTAAATATGGCATTAAAGGCAATATTGAAAAGGAAAAATGGAAAGGTGTAGATATTTTTGATGGAACAGGATTCATCGAACTGGATGCAAACAGCGTTGAAATTAAAAAAGATGGGGACAGTTTTTGGATTACAGGTATAACCTGCGAAAAAGAAAGAGAAACTAACAACGTGCTAAAAAAAATTCCCGCGGAAAATTACAGTATTTTTCTTCATCATTTCCCGGACCTCGTAGAAGATTTAAACAGCCCTGTCGATTTATATCTTGCCGGTCATACCCATGGCGGCCAGATTGCCCTGCCTTTTTACGGGGCAATTATCACCCTTTCGAAATTCGGAAAAAAATATGAAGCCGGCCAGTATAGGGTCGGTAATATTATCCTTTATGTAAACCGGGGAATCGGATTGGCCGCGGGGTTTAATCCAAAGGTACGTTTTTTTGCCCGGCCGGAGATTACAGTTATCGATATCCATCCGGAGAAGATTAAGTCAAAATAGATATGCCGCTTAGTGAAATAGAAAACAGAAAAGAAAACAATTCTAATACCCTTTTGATATGTATTGGTCTTGCAATATTGACATTTGCCGCGTTTGAACGCCTCCGGACAAATGATTTTGTTTACTATGATGATGATAAATATATTACGGCCAATGAAAATGTCAAAAATGGTTTGAGTCTTGATTCAATAAAATGGGCATTTACAACTTTACATCAGGGTAACTGGCATCCGCTGACCTGGATTAGTCACCTTATTGATGTCTCTATCTTCGGGATGAATCCTGCCGGACACCATTTAGTTAATCTCGGCCTTCATATCATCAATGTAATCCTGCTTTTTTTAATATTAAATAAAATGACAAACGCCGTATGGCCAAGCGCTCTTGCCGCAGCATTGTTTGGAATTCATCCTTTGTCTGTGGAATCGGTCGCCTGGGCGGCCGAGCGCAAAAATGTTTTAAGCACTTTTTTTGCGTTTTTAACTATATGGTCGTATTTGCGGTATATAAAAAAGCCGGGATTGGGCCGCTATATTCCGGTTATGGTTCTTTTCACAGCGGGACTTCTTTCAAAGTCAATGCTGGTGACATTGCCTTTTGCCTTAATTCTGCTGGATTACTGGCCAATCAACAGGTTTGCAAATCTGAAAGGCTGGAAGTGGTTATGGCGATCCTGTTTAGATAAATTACCGCTAATAATGTTATCTTCCGTATTTTGTGTGATAACGTATTTGGCGCAAATTAAGGCGGGGGCTGGGACTGATGCAGCAGCATTGCCCATAGGTATGCGTACAGAAAACGCAATAATCTCTTATGTAAATTATCTCATAAAAATATGTTATCCCAAAAATTTAGCGGTCCTTTATCCGCTTAATCCCGGTGATTATCAATTATGGAAAACAGCCGGATGTCTTTTGCTGATTATTGCAATAACACTGGGAATTATTTTATTACGTCACAAATACAAATTTTTATTTACAGGATGGTTCTGGTATTTGGGGACATTGGTGCCTGTAATCGGGCTTGTCCAGGTGGGAGTGCAATCTATGGCGGATAGATACATGTACCTGCCTGCGATAGGCATCTATATTATAACAGCATGGCTTGCGGCTGAAATTTGCGCAAGATTACATCTATCTAAAATTGTTCCTGCAGTTTGCGCCGCTTCCATTCTTGTTATATTATTGATGGTTACCCGAGTGCAGGCCGGGTACTGGAAAGATAGTGAAACATTATTTAGGCATGCTTTGGATGTCACAAAAGATAATTACGTGATGTTCAGCAATTACGGCCAGGTCCTTAGAAGCAAAGGAAGAGTCGATGATTCAATTTTTAATTTCAGGAAAGCAGTGGCAATTCGTCCGGGCTGGATGGAAGCACATGAAAAACTCGGGCTTACATTACAGCAGAAAGGCGAGCATGCAGAGGCAATTGAACAGTTCAAAATTGTTTTGATGTCAGACCCGTATAATTTATCCGCGTTGAATAATCTGTATAAGGCATCTGAAGAAAGCGGCCATTTCGATAAAACACTGGGGATAATTAATGGCTTGCAATTAAAAGCGCCTGACAATTTTAAATTGTATGAAAAGGCAGGATTAATCTATGGCCTAAAGGGCAATGTCGATTCTGCGGTAGAGCAGCTTCAAAAGGCGTGCCTGTTGTCTGATTATAAAATGGCCGAGCCGATGGCTTATCTTTCACAGGCCTACGCCGCAAAAAGGGATTTTAAACAGGCTGCCGAGGTGGCACAAAAGGCAATCGGTATCGCTCAAACGAAAGGCCAAACTGATATTGTTAATCAGCTTAAGGCGAGTTTGGAATCATATCAGCAAATAAAAGGAAATTGATAAAGATGAGGATATCAGAACTTGCCGCCGTGATTATCATTCCTGTTATAATTGCTGTCATCTACGGCCTCGAACTGGGTTTTTTTATATCTCTTATAAAATCTAAATTTTCAAAAAATAAATCTCCGCGGTTTTCTAAATCGAGGTATTTCTTTATTGTTCATTTTCTCGCGATTGCGGGAATATTTTGTTTTATTGACGCCTTTTTTATCGAGCCAAAATGGATAGAGGTGACACGAATAGAAATAGAATCGCCAAAGCTGAAAACTACAAACTTGCGAATTGTTCAATTTTCTGATTTGCATTGTGAGACCCGGCCCAGAAATGAAAAGAAGCTCATTGAAATTGTCGAATCCCTCAATCCGGATATCATCGTTTTTACCGGTGATTCACTGAATTCTCCGAAGGCTTTGCCGCTTCTCAAAGAAACCCTTTCAAATATGAAGGCCCCGTATGGAAAGTTCGCCGTCAGGGGTAATTTCGACACTAATTTTTGGAAATACCTCGACCTTTTTTCCGGCACAGGTTTTAGCGAGCTTGTTAATGAGTCAACCGAAATCAGCAAGGATGGTGAAAAATTCTCATTTAGCGGCTTCAGAGCGCGTAGCGTGAATGATTATCAAGGTGTGCTGAAAAAGTTGTCTGCTGGTAATTTTAATATCCTGCTGTATCATTATTCTGATTTGGCCGAATCATTGCAGGGACTTAATATCGATTTATACCTGTCTGGTCATACTCACGGCGGGCAGGTTCGAATGCCATTTTATGGAGCATTGGTGACGCTCTCGCACTTTGGCAAAAAATATGAGTCAGGCCTTTATGATATCAATGGAATGAAACTTTATGTAAATAGAGGTATCGGCCTTGAAAACACCCCCGCCCCAAAAGTCCGTTTCCTTTGCCGGCCTGAAGTCACGGTTTTTGATATTCACCCTTCAAAGCATTAATACAGAAATATGAGACTTGTTAGTTTACTATCTCTGCTCTATAATTTCTGAGAAGAAAAACAATCATATTAAGATACGAAATTTGGAGGATAGAACTTTGCAATACGCCTTTCTTTCTGATGGACGGCTTTATTTGTGCGATAATGATGGCTCTATAAAAGAAATAGAAAGTAAATTCGCAGCCGAAAAGGAGGATATGGCTGATAGGACAAAGTCACGGCAGGGATGGAAAGCAAAAGACGGAGCTTTTGGCGGCCCATTTAATAGCGGCATGATTTGGGGGCAGCAATCGAGCATGACCCCTTCTATGAAATTCAGATTCAAGAATTTAGGATTCCAGGACCAGAATACTCTTTATTATCTTTTATCAAATAATTTTGTTACCGGTCTTTTCAAGTACACCATAGACCAGAATTATGAGCAGAGACTTTTTCATAAGAACGATTTGATTTTACAGGGAATTGATTATTCACCTGTTTTGAGGAAATTCGCAATTTCCACGATTACTGAAGACGCGAGTGCGGGATTAGACCTGCTTAACGAGCAAGGTTCTTATGAACATGGATTGACAGGCGGGGATGCTAAAGATACCAATCCTTTTTTCAGCAGACAAAATCCTGAGAATGTATTCTTCCAGTCGGCAGGAATTGTGCGGGACGAGAACGGTTTTATTTTAATGTACGGCCCCGAAACAATCTGCAGCCTGAATTTGAAAACAGAAGAGATACAGGTTATCTTATCTGATGATAGATTTGATTATTTGCTTCCAAAAGATGATTCGCAAGGCAATCTTTATTGCATTCGGCGGCCGCATTTGGGACCCAGGTATGGATCCATCTGGAGAACTCTATGGAATATTCTATGTTTTCCGTTTCGGTTTATTGTTGCGGTCTTTTATTTTCTTGAAGCTTTTACGAAACTCTTTAATCAAAAACCATTTCAGACCGAGGGACCTGATTTTAAACAGCCAATTAAAAATAAATATCTTACGGTGCTCGGTCAAACTATTGACTTGGCAAAAATCAGGAAAGGTTTTCGCAATTTGGATAATGTTTCTCTTGTGCCGCGAACATGGGAATTAATAAAAATTTCACAGGATGGCAAAATAGAAGTAATTGCTGCTAAAGTTTCATCATACGATATAGATGCTGATAATAAAATTCACATAACAAACGGATTTCGTGTGAATAAATTGATGGGTGATAAATCTCAGATATCATTTAAATACAATCTCATAGAGGATGTAAAGGCAATGAAATCTGTTGCAATATAAAATACCTCACGGAATTATTTAGAGAATATGATTATGAAGAGGACAGTAACCAATACATTATTAGTTCTGCTTTTTATTTTTGTTTTTCTGTTGGTTCATGGCTGCTCTATTAATAAAAGAGAAAATATAAAAAGCATTGGAGAATCAAAAACGGTTGAATTTATAGATGTTAAGTCTAAGACCGTAAAGGGAGTCATTGTTCCGAAGGAGTATTTTCTAAAGGACGATCCTGATGGGAATAATTATTGGACAATAAGAAATTTTGATTTTGATAATTTGGAGGATAGACTTGAAAAATATTTGCGCAATGAAGCGGATCTTCAATACTTCTTTGCGGAAGATTTACCAGATAAATTCAGAGAATACCGAAGGCAGTATGTTGGGACAATCGTAGATGGCAGGAAAAAAATTTATATAAATTTCTTTTGCACTCAAGAAGATGATTGGAAACAGCGTTTGATTCACGTTTGGGATGGTTGGTACTGTTTCTTTTCAGTTGAATATGATATTAAGACGAAAAAATTTTCAGAACTGTGGGTAAATGGTGAAGCATAGGTATTATGAACGGAGAACAAATAGACGATAACCAGCCTGAAAAGAAAAACAAAGCGGCTATTACAGGTTTCATTTTAGCCGTGTTGTTTTTTTTGACTTCCCTGACAGGATTTTTTGGTGTGATTTTCTTTATTACGATTTCCATTTATAAAGACAGTCTAATTTTGTTTCTTCTAATTTGTTTATTAATTGCCGCGCCTGGATTAGTTTTTTCATTCTTTGGTCTGCGGCGGAAGAAGGGAAAAATATTTGCCTGGATGGCTCTATCATTATCTTTTTTTTGTGTCTTCATATTTATTCCATTCCGTCACATTACTTTCTTGCCCCCCGGTTCACTTCCACGAGCTTTAGAGATTTACAAATTTCATAAAGCCTGTCCCTATGGCAGCTTTTGGCTCAACTATGATAAAGCAAATATTTCCAATGTGCTGTGCCAAAATACGGGCATTCTTGTAAGTTTTGGTGCTATAAACTTTAAAGCAAAACAAGACAGCTATCATGAAGAGGATGTAATCAGGTTCGCTGAACAGAATGGATGGAAATATCATTTGAAAGTTTCTCTGGCAACGGAGGATTTTGTCAAATTTTCCAAACGTAATTTTACTGAAGACGAGCTTGTGCCTCCAATTATCTTTAGTCTCGATGATTATTGCTATGTCCCCTTATGGATTGAGCAAGATTGCAATGTTATGGCTTTTGAGACACCGAAATGCAACGGTTTGCCAAGCTATGTGATAATAACCAAGGATGGAAGCAAAATGGATATCCGATACGGAAATCCTATTCTCCCTGATGGTCCTCATGGTTTTATCTTGGCAAATGAATTTTATGAATTAAGTGAAATTCAGCAAAAGAAACAATTTCCTAAATGATTTTAAATTTTTTTTCATGTGAATTTGTATGGAATTACTTGCGGTAATTGCGTTAGCAGTCAGTCTTGCGATGGATACTTTTGCCGTGTCAATTGTAACTGGTGCGGCTTACAAGCAATTGCACATAAGGCATACACTGCGTATGGCAGGATTTTTCGGCGGATTTCAGGCATTTATGCCTATGGTCGGGTATTTCGCGGGACTGACAATTAGTAATTATATATCGGATTACGACCACTGGATTGCATTTGCCATACTTGCGACAATTGGGCTCAAGATGATATATGAATCTTTTAAAATAAAAGAGGAAAGAAAAGCGATGCACCCGGCGGATATTGGAATGCTACTAATGTTGGCAATCGCTACCAGCATAGATGCCCTCGCTGTTGGTATAACATTGTCTCTTATTACAATGCAGATTGCCGAAGCGATTGTAGTTATCGGTATAGTAGCTTTCGGATTATCTATTGCCGGTGTGTATATCGGAAAGAAGTTCGGGCATTTCTTCGAAAGCGGCATCGAGGCAATCGGCGGCATCGTTTTAATCGGGCTGGGGGTCAAAATCCTCCTGCAGCATATCTTAATGTAACTGTGCCGCGGCGGCCGAATCAATCAGCCATATGACCTTATCGAGCACTGGCCAAAGGACGTGAATAGGATAACGGACCTCATCTGGCGGACCCTGTAGAACCTCTTTTAAAATATGGGCCTTTTCTGAACCGCTGACGATGACTATTATCTGCGAAGCGGCACAAATTACAGGATGGGTCAGCGTTATTCTGGTGAGCAATTCATCAGGCAATTTCTGATCAAGCAGATAAACAACTGCGGCAAGGTCTTTGGTATCAAAAGTGGCATTAGTATTTGGAAATAGGGAGCCAGTATGGCCATCAGGGCCCATTCCTAAAATTATAAAATCAAATTCAGGCAATCCTGATTTTTTCCCAAAAACGATGCGCAGTGTTTTTTCATAGTGCTTTGCCGCGGAATCAAAATCTTCTAAATCGGTGGCAATAGGATGAACATTCGTCTGCGGTATTGGAATCTTTGACAGGAAGGTATCTGCGGCCAGTTTAAAGTTGCTGAATTGCGAATCATGAGGAACATATCTTTCATCAACCCAGAAAATATGTATCTTTTCCCATGGAAGTGATAGCGATTTTCTTTCGGTGCCAAGCAGTTCAAAAAATCTCTTTGGGCTGTGTCCTCCTGAAATTGCCATACAGAATACATCTTTATTCTTGAGGGTCTCTTCAACAGAACAGATAAGCAAATCGAGGCATCTGTGCGCAAGTGCCTCAGCACTTGAAACAATTTGAACGTTCGGTTTTTTTTCTTCCATATTGAAAAACCTCTAAAAAACAAATAAATTCACAGTATTATACTGTGAAGCCGTTTATTTGTGCAAAATAGAATTACGGGTGTTGTTTATAAAAGTATTAATGCGCGGCGGGAACGCCTTTTCCTGGCTGGGTCTTTTTCATTAAAAACGCCATTGGAATCATAAGCAGAAATACCAAAGTCAGAAGCCAGAAGACATCGAGATATGAAAGCATTGCCGCCTGCTGCTGGATAAAACCGTAAATAAGGCCCTTGGCTTTTGCTGCCGCAGTTGAAACATCGACTCCCTGCTGGACCAGCATCGCCTGGATATTTGATAAATAATTCTGATAAAAAGGATTAGTTTCAGTAACGTTCTCAACCAGTCTGCTTTGATGGAACTGCATCCTCCGGGCAAGTAATGTCATTGTAATAGAGATGCCGAAACTGCCGCCGAGATTTCTCGCAAGATTTATCATACCTGATGCGTAATCAGTATCCTTTTTGGCGATATAATAATAGGCCGCGACATTGACAGGGATAAATAGAAATCCAAGACCTGCCGACATAACCGTTCTTGACCACATAGCGTCCCAAAAGCTGATTTGAAGGTTGAATCCTGTCGATATAAAAAGGCCCGCTGCCCCGAATATTGAACCCACTATAAGAAGCCATTTTGCTTGAACTTTTGCTGCAAGAAATCCCACTAAAGGCATTGATATCATTGTAACTATCCCGCCGGGTGATATAACAAGTCCGCTATCCATTGCAGAGTATCCCATAAGATTTTGCAAAAACAAAGGCAATAGCGCCGTGCTGCCGTATAAAACAAATCCAATCGCGTAAATTACAATAACTCCCAGCGCCAGATTGCGGTCTTTTAATATACTCAATTTTACAACAGGGTCTTTTTGCCGCAATTCCCAAAAAACCGCTAAAACAAGGCAAACCACGCAAATTATTGAAAGCGTTACGATAAAACTGGAATCGAACCAGTCTTCACGTTCTCCTTTATCAAGGATAATCTGCAGTGAGCCGAGTCCCAATGCGATAAGACCAAGGCCGATATAGTCTATTTTGAAATCCTTACCAATCTTTCTGCGCACAAAATAAGAAGGATTATGGACCAGGAACATTCCGAGAATTACCGCAAGTATCCCAATAGGGATATTTATGAAGAAGATCCATCGCCAGTTATAATTATCTGTAATCCAGCCGCCCAGCGTCGGTCCTATTATTGGAGCGGTTACGACGCAAAGGCCGAAAATCGCCATTGCCATTCCGCGTTTTTCATGCGGAAAGCTTTCGATAAGAATGGATTGCGCAATCGGCTGAAGCGCGCCTCCGCCTGCCCCTTGTAAAATCCTGTAAAATACAAGAAGTTGAATATTTGGTGCAAGCCCGCACAAAAAAGAAGCTGCTGTAAAAAGTATAACACAGGCCAGGTAAAATTGCTTGCGGCCGAAAAGGGCTGAAAACCATCCTGCAAGAGGAAGAACGATTGCATTCGAGACGAGATATGAAGTTAGAACCCAGGTGCTTTCATCCGAAGATGCGGAAAGATTGCCTGCTATATGAGGCAGGGCCACAGTAGTTATCGTGGTATCGAGGACCTCCATAAAAGGTGCGATTATAACGGCCCCCGCCAGCACCCATGGATGGTGCGGAAGTTCGCTTTGCGCCAATTCGAGTTTGTCCCCTGTATTATTCATCTCAGATTAACTGTGGGGACAACCGACATACCGGGTGAAAGCATAGATAAATCATTCTGGTCTTCATCGAATAAAATTTTGACCGGGACCCGCTGCACGACCTTGATGTAATTACCTGTCGCGTTTTCCGGAGGCAGCAAACTGAATATCGAACCTGTTCCTGGCTGAATGCTGTCGATATGCCCTTTGTATTTTCTGTCTGGATAAGCATCGACCTTGATGGAAACAAATTGTCCCGGCTTCATTTGCTTCAATTGTGTTTCCTTGAAGTTGGCGACTACCCAGATATCTGCGGGGACAATTTCCATCAAAGGCTGACCTTTATTTATACGTTCGCCCGTTTCTATGGATTTTTTTGCAATCCTGCCGGACTGAGGCGCAGTTATTACCGTGTATGAAAGATTTAACTCAGCCTGTTCCAATGCGGCTTTTGAAGCTGCTGCATGGGCCTGGGCAGCCGCTATCTGTGCTTTCGCCGAATCAAACTGTGCCTTTGCCGCTTTCTGTGCCGCCAGTGCATTATCAAGCTGCTGCTGTGTAATCCCCGCATTAGCATCGAATAACTGTTTGTATCTGTTGTAGTCTTTTTCAGTTCTGCCCGCCTCTACAGATGCCATATCAGCCTGTGCACGGGATTGCGTTTCAGATGCCTCGGCGGCGGCCAGATTAGCGCGTGCCGAATCTAATGAAGCCTGAAAATCTCGCGGGTCAAGCTCGACAAGCATCTGGCCTTGTTTTACTGATTGATTATCATTTACTAAAACCTTATCAACATAACCTTCTACACGCGCGCTTATTGAAATAATATGTCCCGTTATGAACGCGTCATCTGTTGATTCATGCTTGGCCGCCCATGATATATATACCATTACTATTATCAGCACTGCGATTCCGGCTGCTATGCCGATTGATGCTTTTCTTTGCAGCCCTGTTCTGATTATCGTTTTTATCATTTATTTTGCTCCATCAGTATTTGAATCAGCAGGAGAATTTTTCGCGGCAGGCCCAAAACCTGTAATTGTCCCCATAGCTTTTTGAAGGTCTAATTTCGCGATTATATGCGAGTAAATTGATTGATAATAGTTAGCTCGCGCCGTTGTCAGCGCCGTTTGAGCATCGAGGACCTCAACTTGTGTATTTGTCCCTTGTTTATAGCCGGC
>Ga0105091_10000132_pt1 | contig 26696 bp, 27 predicted proteins | sample PPLLak1March2015_FD_87022 | JGI IMG/M metagenome (GOLD analysis project Ga0105091, IMG submission 87022) | Freshwater sediment microbial communities from Prairie Pothole Lake near Jamestown, North Dakota, USA - PPLs Lake P7 Core (1) Depth... | ecosystem: Environmental > Aquatic > Freshwater >... | reverse complement strand
TGCCATTGCCATTGCCATTGCCATTGCCATTGCCATTGCCATTGCCATTGCCATTGCCATTGCCATTGCCATTGCCATTGCCATTGCCATTGCCATTGCCATCACTGCTACTGCTAGAGCTGTCGTCATCATTATCGCTACTGCTTTCGTCAGTTTCGTCAGATACTTCACTTACAGGAGTAAAGGATGCGGGTATGACTGGCTGATCAATGGTAGATGGAATAGTGGCAAGTTGGGTAATGTTTGCGGTAGTACTATTCTGGACAGGATCTGCGGTATCTTGTGCTATGAATCCTATTCCGGTATCTGAAGACTGGGGGTTTGATGATGATGGTGTTATCTGAGATGGAAGAATTTCAGTATCTGAAGACTGGGGGTTTGATGATGATGGTGTTATCTGAGCGAATGCTTGATCATGGAAATAAGAGGGTACTGATATTGTAGCCAATAAAACGACGACAGTAGCAGCAATCATACAGGTCTTTAGGGTTACATGTGTCTGGATATTAGTCAGTTTCAATGCAATCACTTTTCTTACCACAGAATAGTATATAATATTATTCTAGATTACTTAGAAAAGCTTGGAGTAAGTACCTCTGAATCCATATCAAATACATATTGCTTTTTGAATTTCTTGCATCTTTTCGAGTCATTGCGATTACAGTTATTTAATCTGCGTACGTTATAGATCAACTTTATTAGCCGTGGGAGCATCAGGAGATATGTCATTCTTGTTTGGAGCTCCAAAGTGTTTATGATGTTTGCTATTACTTTCGGTTCTAATTGTTGAAGTGATAGAAAGTTTTCTTCATCCGCTCTTTTCGTCGTACAATCATTGCATATCCACGATCCGCGAGTTTATTTACCCAATTTTACTTTTCCATGAGTTTCAGTTTCTAATTCTATATAATCAGTAACAAGAGACACTCATTTCTTTATCTTTAATTGGAAATGCTTCTAACATCCCCAGATCAGACACATTCCGAAATTTTAATTAAGTTAGCGTTGAAAATTCCTGCTTTATTCATAGCATTTAGCTCTCCCGCTATGGGAATCCTCATTGATAGATGGAGTATCTTCAAATAGTCAATAAAGATTACAATACTGAGAATCTTACCATGCACAGGCACGGACGTGTTACAAATATGTTTTATTGTGTCTAATATGCTGTGTTCTGTGTTCCTTGTGGCATTGAGATTGATCACACAGTTACTTATTACAACATCTACACTGTTATCATCAATTTTTTCTTCTATATCCCCTTTTCTAAATTCAACGTTAGTATAACCATTATCATTTGCACTCCTTTTCGCTTTTTCCAGCATTTCATCAGTCATATCTACACCAATTACCCTTCCAGATGCTTTGACTATGTTAGCTGCAAGAAATACATCAATACCTGCACCCGAACCTAGATCAACGACCGTATCATCCTCATTTATGAAAGCAAACTTTGTCGGTGTACCACACCCTGCTCAAAGAATAGAGGCTTCGGGTATTGACTTCAGCTCTTTTGAGTCATATCCAACTAATTTGGACACTTGCTCAGCTGATTGCGAAGGTCGTAGAACTGCATTATTATATTCTGAGCAACATCCACCTCCAGATTCAAAATTTACCGAGGGACCGCAACATGAGTCACCTGTAAGCGCTAACTTTCCATATCTTTCCTTTACCTTTTCCTTTATTTTTAGCAAATCAGTCATAATATATGTTTACTAGGGAAACTATTTAAGTTATCAAGAGAATCAATGTAAAGTAAGTGTAAAAATGGAAACAAAAGCAAACCCAGTAAAATCGGTAAAAACCAGAACAGAATTACCAGTACTTCAAAACTCGCGGCAAAGACTAGGGAAGAACTTGAGGCAAGACTCGTGTGGATTTGATGGGTACGATGCTGAACTCCTTATGAATGAAACCAAAAAGCTAAGGGAGTTGATCACAAAGAGAGGAACGCTTGAAATTCTTATTCCGCTTTGCTGTACTACAGATCCTGTACGCTATATAAAATTCAGAAATTCACTGAAAGGATTCAGTAGTAAGACATTAGCAATAAGACTGAAACAACTTGAAAGGAACGAAATTCTCGAAAGGAGAGCATATAAAGAGATTCCTCCAAGGGTCGAGTATCGTCTTACCAAAAAAGGACAGGAGCTTGCTGAATCAGTTATAGATCTTTTGCAGTGTATGCGTAAATGGTCTCAATCAGGCTCGAAAAGTAGGGCCGGGCCATCAGAAAACTGATTTTTCGTTCCATGAGGCTCAACTAACTTATTTCGAAAAATATGCGACATCGAAACGAAAACAAAATTATCAGTGTGATTTGTTGTTGAAGCGAGGCGATAACACGCATTTGATCTTGTAAAGTAGAACAATTCTATTGGATAGCACATTATAATACACTTTTTCCCGTTGATTACAAGAGAATAATAATAAAGTAATACTACAAATACAAGGAGCTACCGCTGTAGGAGCGGAGTACTGTTCGAATTCGTGGAAAAGCTTCATTTTATCATATTTTGGTACTTTTCAAGGATGAATTAATTGCGAGTACTTCCGTGGATGACGACAAAAAAAGTAAAGAATTGTCTAAGTTGGATTATGGTGGGTTACTTCGTGGGAATGACAGTGCAGAATCCAAATCTACGTAGTTCCCTTCGCCTTGGACTTGCGATGCAGTTTTCTGGCATCCGACATTAAGTGGATATGATGTTCGGATTAAGAAATGTATTAGGCTCGATAGAGTAAAAGTAGGCACATAAACTTACAACGCAGATCTGCTGCGAAATATAACATACCGTAGAATACTTACATAGAGCTCCCTAAACTGAATATGCACAAAAAATATACACTTGGAACAACCATTTACTAGAGGTACGTTGACTAATAGTGACTCTAGAGGGTTTCCAGACTGGGACGCTCTGTATGACAAACAGGAAGTTGAAACAATGCCTTGGTATAATGAGAAACTAGACACAGATTTAGGTGAAGAGATATCTAATGGAAACCTGTCAGTTAACGGAAGATTTCTTGACCTTGGTACTGGTCCTGGGACTCAAGCCGTGCAATTGGCCAGAAGAGGTTTCACTGTAATAGGATCTGATATTTCAAAATCTGCTATCTATCGAGCAAAGGAAGTATATGCCAGTGAATCTAATGTCATCTTCGTTATTGATAACATATTGGATTCCAGGTTAATTGATGATCAATTTGATTATATCTTTGACCGTGGATGTTTCCATGTTCTCCAACCTGTAGACAGACCAAGCTATATCAAGGAAATAAAAAGAATCCTTAAAAATAATGGGATCCTATTTCTGAAATGCTTCAGTGCCGATGAGAAAAGAGACGAAGGTCCATACAGATTTTCCAAGAGGCAAATAAGTCAAATTTTCGAAAAGGAAGCGTTCAAAATTAAGCGAATTAAAGAAACTGTATATCAAGGTACATTGGATCCACTTCCAAAGGCACTATTCATTTTGCTGACAAACCATAAATCCATAAACCATTCCCTGAAAATGCCTAACAACATATGATTCTCCGCATTTTATACACAATGCATGATAAAATCATCAATCCATATGATTTTATCATTCACTTGTTACCTACTCTAATAAGGGTTGATACCATAAAGTATCAACGCTTCTATTAGATGTACTGCAAGGGAATATGTGTTAGGCACAAAGCTGGAAGGGCCAAATTCAAACTCGGAAGGTATGAAAGTGGGCAAAAGAGATGCCAGGTTTGCCAAATATTCATAAAATGGGATGGAGGTATTTGGTGTCCATGTTGTAGCCACAAATTAAGATCGAATCCAAGAAATATAAAATTCCGGCATAAACAATTGCTGGCTAGAAGAAGGTTAAACGCGGATTCGACACACAAGACTTTAGTTACAAATGAATAGCCTACTTTCATCCTACTCCCTCATACACTAACTGAAAACGCACCTCGTCTAACTCGCCCTTCAATGACTAATACCAACTACAGAATATTCGGTATTATTTTTCTTGATTTCTGCTCCATATTACTCATATAAGTTCCCATAATGCAGTTGAAAAATTAGAATTTGGAATTTAGAATCATGCGAGCCTTCAGAGCGCTCTTTTCCTTATCTTTTAACTCGAGCATGGCATTAAAATCTAAATCTTTCGTTTCCTTCAGGATAAAGCTAGATAGCAGCCACAACAATGGCGGGCTAGGTGTAGATTATTCGAATATTTCAAAGCAAGGGTCATGAGTCCCCAGTTACTTTCTTACATTTTGAGTAATAGAGCTCATTCAATACTCCATGTAAGGTTTTTTTACATCCTCTTCATCCATTTCAGTTTCGAATGGTGGTTGATTCATATCTTCTATCTTACTGGGTTACAAAATTGAATATGTGGCAATGCAAAATTCTAGCTCAGACATGAAAACAAAAATTTTGAACTAGTTACTTAATAATATTCAAGGGGATATTTGCACTCATTACGTCATCATCGCCTTGCACACTCTGTCCTCTTAGATCTAGTGTCTGTTTGCAGTAACCACAGGTTGGTGAGTATGTAGTGCTTGTCCCTTCTATTGTGTACTGTTTATCGCTGATAATAAGGATTCCATTTATCGCAGACCCATGTATGTCCAATGTTCCTAAAACTAAAACTGGTATAATTATTGAAACACTGTCTCCCACTACTTCTCCACGCATATTGTATTGAGATGAGGTTGATTTCTCAACTATACCTCTAAATTCGCATTCAAGACAGTTGATAGATGGCAGACTAAAAATTCCTCCCACCGCCTCAAATCTTGTCCCAATTTCTGGCAGACTCGGTTGGGTTGATGATTGATTGCTATTACTGCCCTCTGCTTCATAAAATTGTGATGATAGAAATGGTTGACATAAAATACAAGATAAGACTAATATTGTAAGTATGGCGACACTCGACAACAATTCTGTAGTATAAGTAGGATTATTTAAGATATCACTAAGATTGGAGGTATATAACATTCCCTAAATGATATTGGATTATGATCGAGGAAACACACATTCAATTAGCGCCGTGTCAAATTATGTCTAGGAAAACTTAAACCAAATCAATTTACAGATCGGATGAGATGCAAAGGGAATGAGATCAGAACTAATTCTAAAAAATAATAGATCATGGTTGACATTGTATCTAGGATCCGACTTAAGTGAGGCAAATTGCCTCTAACGGTTTGAATTAACTTGTATTCGGAATAGGATGCCAATCCAAAAGTAGATTGACAAGTCCCGAGAATACTATTATTTATACAGGGATATCCTATTTTCATAAAAAAATGACCCAGTATTACATGATTTGCATTGCTTACTCACTCGAGTTTTCAAAACTATCACAAAATATTGGTTCATGTTTAGATATTTTGGGTTCAGTACAAAATTGAAATTACTCAATAAATATGCACCAACATTCTGAAAGTTTACTACCCAAGCTTCAGCAGTCCCTGGCCCTTGTTTCTCTTTGAAATGTAAAATACAACTATTACTAATACGGGTAATGTTACTACTAATATAATACCTGGTACAGCTTGGGTTAAACCACCAATAGCATTATCTTCAAAAATTTGAATTGAGATGGTGTGAGGATTGTACGTCATCATCATGGTCGCGCCAAGCTCTCCAACCGCCCTTACCCATGACATGATAATACCTATAATTATCCCAGTCTTAGCTAGTGGAAGTGAAACTCTGAAGAAGGTCTGTAAATTGTTCTTACCTAGTACTCTTGCAATGTTCTCATATGACCTATCAACTGATTCAAATGCCGCTTGACTTGCAAGGATCATAAAAGGAGAGGCAACATATGTTTGAGCAATTATGATTCCAAACACGGATTGAGTAAATTCTACTCCTGGGAAGGCCTGCACAACTATTGAGGTTGGACCAAACATTCCTAATAGAAGAGCTCCACTTGCCAGCGGCGGAAGGACAAGTGGGATAATGACAATAACTCTGATAATGAACTTCCCTCGAAAGTTAGAATATCTTGCCAAGAAATAGGCAAATGGTATCCCAATTATGCATAGAATTGATGTAGAGACGGTTGCAGTAAATAGGCTTAGGATGAAAGCGTTCCAAACCTGTGGCCGTGTCAAAGATTCGAAAGCATTCAATGGATCCAAAAAGGTCAGGACCGTAGTAAGGGGAAACACGATATATGCCAGAGTTATTGCCGAAAGGACTACGATTACGACATTAAATCCTCGGTGTGTTAATTCCATCCTCACACCTACCGCTCTCATCTATTCAGAGTTACGACCGCTAGTTACCAAATTGAAATGGGATATGTATAGCATACTATTCATAGTTCTTATGCATTGCATCCTTTACAAATGTCCAATTAATGAGTCCTCTCCCAAAAGGTCTAATTGGGATTGGTTATGGGTAGACTAAATGAGAATGTTGCTCCGGGGCCATCATTGTTGTCTTGAGCCCAAATTCTGCCTCCTTGGGCTTCGACAAGGTTCTTACAAATATATAGACCAAGACCGGTGCCGTGATTTGATCTTGTAGAGAATTTTGAAAATAATCTCGGAAATATATCTGGATGTATTCCACTTCCTCTGTCAATTACACTTATTACAATGGATTTATTGTCATTACTTACCTCCTTCGATATAGTAATGGTTCCACTCTTGGTTGAGAATTTTATTGCGTTACTAATAAGATTCGATATTATTTGCATTACCCTATTCTTATCGCAAATCAATTTAGTAACATTATGGGATCCAGCATCATGTTTCGATTTATTTAATTGACCTTTGATCATTCTAACAAGCTTAACTTGTTTATCGTTTGAATGGTCTACTTTGTTTCTAAAATCATCGATGACGTCATCAATAACCTCATCAATCTCTACTGATTCCTTGTTCAACTTTAGTATCTTACTATCAATCCTTGTTACATCTAGGATATCGTCTGTTAACCTATGTAGTCTTTTTGCATTCCTAATAATTACTTCTAGAGTTTCTTTCAACTGAGGATCTCTATCAAATATTTTTTCATTTCTAGCCAATGCAATTTCAGAGAGTCCCAGTATTGGTTGTATAGGTGTTCGCAGTTCATGCGCCGCTATATTGATGAATTCTTGTTGAATTAAATTGTGGGATTCCAATTGTTTGTTGAGAATTTCTAATCTCTCCTTAGAATCCTTTAATTGTTCATACAAGTCTGTTTGCTTACGAATGACATGGATAATGGATGCATAAGATGATGCCACAGAAGGAATATTCGAATATGTTGCAATTCCTCCTGCTTGGTACGGATCCTTTAGCGTATCATCCTTGAGCTCCCATACCATAGATTTTGAATTGTCTACTACCATTATAGTAATTTTCGTATTAATTGATTTATCAGTTACAATTAACTTGGCATTTGGAATCTTTTTTCTGATTTTATTTACCTGCTCATTCACATCTCCAAATCCGTTGTTGTACTGGTCTTCAACATGGACATCATCATCATAAGCATAGCCGTCACGCCTGGTTAAATTGACACCATTTATGGAATCGTCGTACACGGGAACCAGGATAGTTAGATTGATCCCCTTCTGCAATGCCTTTTGGTAACGATTCAATGTGTATGCGTCTGCAGCTAAAAGAAATGTCTTTGCTGAGGCAAACATTATCAGGATTTCGTGTCTTGCTGAGGCTATAAGATCAAAAGCGAGTGAAATCGAAGTGCGAGTGTCAGTTATAACTTGTATCACCGGCTGCTCAACGCCTTCCTCTAGTTCTTTAATTTTTTGTTCGGCAGGCGTAGCCGTACTCCAAAGAGTATCAAATATGTATTGCTCCTGTTCAACAACTTCTCTTATGTTGCTATAAATTACCTCGGTGAGTGGAGCACTTTCTTGCAAGATGGTGGTCGCCATATATTCTTTCTCACTTATTGCAATTCCTCCTCTCACCCCATCTAGATGTCTCAGTTCGTCGACTAGGTTCATTAGCTCTTTACAATGGTGGAGATTCTCTTTCGTTATTTCAGTGAATGCGCGTATCCTTCCTCCCCTTTTTCGTATGTTCTTATAACCATTTCTATACTCCTTAACATCTACCACTATAGATGGTGCACTCTTGTCGAAAAAGATATCCATCCTTTCCTTCACATTATCCATGAAATAGATTCCCCTTCCTACGGCTTTTTCAACACCATAAAGAACTTCTGATTTCTTGTCTTTGACTGGGGGAAATGCCTGAATTGTCAGTTCGATGAATCCCTAATTGGCTTAAGCATATATAATGATACTCAAACTGACAGGTAGTTATGAAGACTAATCCAGTTGCTATGAGTGATAGATAACCTACTTGAAAATCAATCCCCACGTGATATAGAATATACTAGAAAAATCCTTCTGCCGGTCCAAGTGATTGCTGAGGTGCGTTTACGGCTCCAGGTAATATGTAGCCCTTGTAATACTCTGAGCCTAACACATCTGTACAAGATTCGATTACTCCGGTCCCTTTAAGTTTGCTAAAGGCTATTGTATTTTAGAAAATCGTGGGTGTACTGCTCCCCGTGGTGGTTTCACCCCACCACGAAATTCTTCAAAAACCCTCATTAGTGCGAATCTTGTTAATTCTGAAACAGACGGCGTGTTGATGTTTTCATTAATATAATAAAGTCTAGCTATCTTACGGCAAAGCTCGTAATCCTTGATGGTAAGTTTTGTCGACACTGCTTTGGACAATTTTTTGTCCCCAATCATTTTCATTAGAGTTGTGTGTTAGTACCCCGTATATTTAGTTTACCTAAAATACAAGTATTCTAAAAGACCAGCCTTCTAGTAAACCTGTAAGCGGGTAGACCGATGGTTTGAAAATCTTGATCAAATTGTTCTATATCTGTATCTAGAAACTTGATTCTTTTTTATATTATGGATGCATGATACGGTTGAAGATGGATCAGTTTGTATTTATGAAACTAATTGCAGTTACTGCAGTTACTGCAGTTACTGCAGCATGCACAAAAAAGATCAAAAAACGGTGGGGGGTCTATTGCTGATGCCCTCGGGAAAATTGTATCATTGTCCATATTTTGGATGTACCCAAAACGTCAAGCAGACGGTGGAATATGGATATCCATATTAAGAGAAAGCATGGTGCAGAAAGTCCAGCGTCAACTCACATCACTGATAGCAGATCTGTTTTCCAAGGTCCGGAACCGGCTCGGTATTACAGAGAAAGGTTCAGACCAGGTGGGTATTTTTATAATCACTATCATCCTCCGAATAGCCATGGAGCTGATCCACCTCCAAGAAAAGAAGAAACTGCCCAGGATCGCCTTATGGCGACGATTAGTGAAATTAATGAATATACTTAATGAATGAGTCCAGGGAACTTTCAATGCGGGTGTCGGGCTCCCAAGTACCTCAATCGTTATTTATGGGACTCGTGGCTGTTAACTCTCTTCAGAGTAAATACAATGTGCACAATAAGAAAGTTAGACTTCCAACCGGTTACCACGTCGCGTTTTGTGATAGCTGTTTTTTAGGCTGTGAGGTTAGACCAGTATATTACCCAATAGAATTCGAAGGTGCAACTAAGCTAACTCATAAATGTAATCCTAAGGATTCTTTCTTAGACCGAAGTGCGGAAGAAATCTCAAGAATTAAAAGTCAGATTCAAGTCAAGTCGATGGATTATCTTACAAAAGTTGTCGACTTAAGAATTGGACAGGGAGAAGCCTATTTGAAGCTCAAAATGGTACCTTCCCACTTGTTCTCTGAAGAACGGCGAAGAACTTTGAAGCTTCCTACCGATAGATCTCTAATCGAAGAAATGGATTGTATTGAAATCGATCCCGCTCTTGAAGAAATACATAAGACTCAATGGTTCTCTCGCGCAATCGAAGACATTGACAGTAGTGATAAGCTGAAGATAACCAGAAATGAATTAAAAGATTTTCTAAGTTTAGCAAGAACTACTTTTGGAGTTTTTAGGATTAAATTGAGCGATCCTAGGGCAAAATATTATTTTCTGATATATGTAGCATTTTGAGGATCCGGTTATTCTACTTTTTACTTCATCCTCAAATGATAAAATCATTATCCTTACAGAACTAGATAATTACTAAGCATTTATTGTGATGTGTTACTTTCAGTTAAGGCTGAGAATTATGAGGGAATCTCGCTCTTGTCCACATACGACGAAGGTATTTATTATATTTAGTCTTGACCCATTCTTAATTTTTCTAATTTCCCTTGCGACCAGAACTACCAGGAATGTGAGAGTATCTCAAACTTCGATATTATCAATCATATTTCTATAGAATTTCGCTTCGCTTGATCTGATATTCTAGCCAGATGGTTCCAGGTCCAAGGAAACAGATTGATAGGAAAGAGTTGTCTAAGGCCAGACTTTGATGTATCATTAGAATCTTTTTTAAATTAAAGACATTGATGACGTGACAAATTTTCATGGAGAATAATTCAATTATAGAAATACTAGAGCCCCTCTCATATTAATATCATTTAGGCGACTTGCCTTTCGGATATTCCTATTGCCCGTCTCCAGATTCATAAGAAACGAAAATGGTGCAAATGAATACACCAATAGAGAATGAATATAGAAACAATAGAGAATGAATATAGAAATCTTATCAGGAATATCGAATTTCTTCACGGGAATGCCCCAAAAAGGTATTCATGTATTCTATATGATCGTCATAGAAATCTATAGACTACGATAATTAATGTGCATAGCAAACTAATAATACTAAATCTATTTAAACTACCTCAGATTGTAAAAGTTATTTGAAGAACATTAGAAAAGGATCAGAAAGCTACCAACTCCCGGCTTCCTCCTTAACTTAACAACACACCTTTCCTTCACTTTCGAACCTTGCCGAAGCACCGACACAACATGAGTCGTCACAACATGAATTGCCTTTCAGATCTACCTTTTCCTTTTCTCTCGTTTTTTGTGAATTAGTCATCATTATATGTTTACTTGAGAAACTATTTGAGTTGTCAAGAGAAGCTAGGTAAAGTAGGTATAAAAATGGAAACAATAGAATATTTTAAAATCAATTTCATAAATTCATTCATCTATGGTATACCTAGCAAACTAATGGAGGTCAAAAGATGGAATTCCGAATATACACTGCGGTCACCCTGCAAATTTTTTTCTAACGAGAAGGGCTACAATTGACGTTCCAATAAATGTAGCACTCCAATACAACCACAGGTTGCCTATAACCCCCGAGGTAATGGCAGGAGCTAATGACCGTGCAGGGTTCATTGATGCTCCGGATATAAACGCAAGAAAGAATATGTCAAGGCCGACTATTCCTCCAATGACCAGCCCGCCGTACCCTCTTAATCCTTTGGTATACACTACCGTCACTATTACAGCCATCAATAAGGCAGATGCTAACACTTCAATTCCAAATATTATAGGAAGTGGGAAAACATAATTGGGTGAATTTGCGCCCAAGTCAGCTTCTCTTCCGATTACGGCCATCACAAATAAACTAGCTAGTAATGCACCCAAGATTTCGGCTGCAAAATAGTATAGAAGTTGTAGCCTTGTAATATGTTTGGTAATCAGAAAACCTACTGTCACCGCCGGGTTAAAGTGAGCCATAGATATCTTACCAAATAAGTATACTCCTATTGCCACTCCTATGAATGGAAGAAAGGCAATAAAGGGAATGCCTAATATCCCATTGAATTTGGCATCGATTACTACTGCTCCTGTAGCTAGGACGACTACGATGAATGTACCTATTACTTCTGCGACGAACCTTTTTTGATTTAATGTAAGTTTATCTATTGTTTTCTTTTTCAGCGACAGAAATGTCTGTTGCAAGCTCTTTGATTCTCCTCTCTATCTCATCTCTGATTTCTCTGACTCTTTCAATTGGCTTATCTTTAGGATCTTCAATTCCCCAATCAATTACTTTAGGAATAAACAACGTTGGGCAGAAATTCTTATCCATGCATCCCATATTGATGATCTTGTCTGAATTTCTCATCATATCTTCGGAGAGGTCTTTAGGCTTTTGTTTGGATATGTCTATCCCAATCTCATTCATTACCTGTATTGCAAGCGGATTTATTTCAGAGATTGGTTTTGTCCCTGCACTAGATGGTACGAATTCTTCTGGAGCATATTTCTTGAAGAATCCTTCTGCCATCTGACTTCTGCCAGCGTTTTCTACACAAACAAAGAGTACTGTTTTCTTTATCTTGACTTTTGATTTACCACCAAAAGAAAATTTCATCTCATTTGCAACCTCTAATTTTCAGCAAAAACCATCGTCGTAGCTATTCTTTTACTGCCTTAATGACAAGGCTAGTAATCTTTCTGTTGTCAACCTGATCTCCTTCTGTATAGCGTTTTTCCTCTAGTACTTCTACTAGATCAAATCCGCCCTTTTTGATACTGGCAATATAATTTTCTCTAGTCAAAGCTCCGTCAATGCAATTGCACCACTTATCTAGGTCTATCGATGACGGGTCATCTGCGATTTGCTTATCCGTCACGAGATCTGAGATAACTATTTTACCAACTCCGTTAGGCTTGAGAATTCTGTATATTTCTCCAAATGTTTTAATCTTATCTGTTGTTAGATTAATGACACAATTGCTTATTACAACATCTACACTGTTATCATCAACAGGTATTCTTTCTTCGATATCTCCCTTTCTAAATTCAACATTTGCATAGCCATGATCAGCTGCATTCTTTTTCGCTTTTTCCAACATTTCGTCAGTCATATCGATACCAATCACTTTTCCGGAACCTTTGACTATGTTAGCTGCGAGAAATACATCAATACCTGCACCTGAACCTAAATCAACCACTGTGTCTCCTTCCTTAAGGTAGGCAAACTTTGTAGGCGTACCGCAACCTGCTCCAAGGATTGAAGCTTCAGGTATTGACTTCAGCTCTTTTGAGCCGTATCCAACTAGTCCAGCAACCTGCGCCGCTGATCGTGAAGGTTGTAAAACTGTAGTGCTATTTCCTGAGCAGCATCCTCCTCCAATTTCAGCATTGACCGAAGGACCACAACAGGAGTCTCCCGTCAGAGCTATCTTCCCATATCTTTCCTTTATCTTTTCTTTTATTTTTAACGATTCAGTAGTCATATAGTTGTGTTTACCAGAGAAACTATTTAAGTTGTCAAGAGAAGTTAGGTAAAGTAAGTGTAAAAATGGAAACTAAAGCAGAGTCTAAAAAATCAGTTGTTTCAGGAAGAGCAGGAAAGGCACTTCCTGTTTTCAACGACTCTTGTAGTTTTGAAGGTTATGATGCTGAGCTCCTTATGAAAGAAACTGAGAAACTTAGGGAATTAATTACTAAAAGAGGAACACTTGAAATCTTAATACCGCTATGTTGTTCAACTGATCCAGTTCGTTACATAAAGTTTAGAAGATCAATGAAGGGATTCAGCAGCAAGACACTAGCAATCAGACTTAAACAGCTAGAAAAGAATGGAATTCTTGAAAGAAAGGCCTATAATGAGATACCTCCTAGAGTTGAGTATCGCCTTACAGGTAAAGGACAAGAGCTCGTGGAATCGGTGATAGGACTCTTGCAGTGGATGCGTAAGTGGTCTTAATTTAATTAGGCTATCTCTGGTCGTGTTATTTATTGCAAAAACATAGTTGAGATTGTCATCGGAATAAGCACTAGAGTATGCACCAAAATGCTAACATAAGACTCAAAAGAACTGGAAAAGAATGGCGTACTTAAAACGAGAGCATATAACGAGATACCAAAAGTCTAGTATCGTCTCACTAATAGGTGACAAAAGCTTATGGAACCAATTATAGATCTTTACACAGGGATACGGTGGTAGTCATTGGGTTAAGGCAAAAAATAGAGTATTTAGTTTTAAAGGGTTACACAGGACATCTGGATAAAGTCAATTTTATCCTAACTGAAACTATAGATACTTTTTCACCTAAGTATAGAATATGTCGAAACATCTACCCTAAACAGGTATGAAAGTAATCTATATGATCGCCATAGAAACCTATAGACTACATTAATCATATCGTATACGGATTAATAATTATCTAGGGTAGGCCAAAGTAAATGGAAACGAAAATGGGCTTTAAATTAATAATTGCTGCAGTCCTTGTGATGGTATCAGCTATACCAGCAAGTTACTCTAGCAATCTCTTTGCACAGGGACCAGTAACACTTAATGGGGCTGGTGCTACGTTCCCGTTCCCGTTGATAGATACTTGGAGAGTTGAATACCAGACAGTTGAACCAGGAGTGAATATCAACTATCAATCAATTGGGAGCGGGGGAGGAGTCAAACAGTTCACAGAAAAGACTGTTGACTTCGGCGCAAGTGACGCTCCGCTAACTCTAGAAGAAGAAGCTAATGCACCAGGCGCAGTACATATCCCGGAAACTATAGGTTCAGTGGTAGCGGCTTATAATATTCCAGGAGTACCAGACAAGGGCTTAAAGTTAACAGGTCCAGTCTTAGCCGACATTTTCCTGGGAAAAATTACTAAATGGAACGATCCTCAGATTGTTGAATTGAACCCCGAATTATCGCTACCCGATGCAGAAATAACTACAGTTCATCGGTCGGATGGTTCAGGAACAACTTTCGTGTGGACTGACTATCTATCAGCCATTAGTCCAGAATGGAGTGACCAAGTAGGCAAAGGGAAATCAGTCCAATGGCCTACTGGCTTAGGTGCGCCAGGAAATGAAGGTGTTGCAAACGGAATTAGAGGGAGTGAGAACTCTATCGGTTACGTAGAACTCGCGTATGCGTTGACGACTGGAATGCCATTTGCATTTATCCAAAATCAGGCTGGTAATTTCGTAGAACCAACATTGGCTTCAACAGAGGCCGCTGTATCAGCATCAGCTGCTACGCTACCGGCCGGAGATGCATCATGGACTAATGTTACATTGGTAAACGCGCCGGGCGACGACTCTTACCCAATTGCCAGCTTCTCCTATTTGCTGTTATACAAAGAATTAGCTGACAACCCCTCAATGACCGATGCTAAGGCTAAAGCGCTCACAGACTTTGTCAAGTGGGCAATAACTGACGGACAGCAATTTGCTCCAGAATTAGAATACGTGCCTCTGGCCGACGAAGTGGTACAACTGAATCAAGACACTCTCAGTCAGATTACCTTCAACGGGCAGCCAATAGCGAATTCAACACAGGGATAACAAATAGGAGATCATAGCCAACCAAAATAAATTACCGTCCAAACTCATCTTTTCTTTTTTTAATGTAATAAATTCGCTGATAGTTTCTATTTTGTAAAGTGAGAATGCTAAATTGCAAGACTTGTACTTTCTGCATGAGGACTTAGGCGGAGAATGTAGCCAGCACTAATAGTCCAATAATAGGAGATCAACAAAAATAGTTCCAAATTTTCTAAATTCCTTTTATTCAAGTTCTTGTCAAATAAATCATTATACGATTTGGCAGAACAAATTAAACGACCGATCGGGGTCACAATAATTGCCATTCTGACTATTATTGGTGGAGTAATATTGACTTTTGGAGGGATCTCATTGTTGACTTTTGGTGCATTCTTTACTTCAGTTCCTATTGATGTTTTTATTTCAGAGCAAATGCAACAACAACAACAACAGCAACAGGAACAACTTCAACTGCAGCAGCCGCAGCAGCAACAACAGCAACAACAACAAGACTTAAAGAATGCAGCAGAATTACAGGCCCTAGCCCGATTCCTCGGCGGCGTAGGGATTGCGATAGGCGCAATAGTCCTCGCAGTTGGTATAGGATATTTGGTTGTATCTTATGGCTTATTGAAAGGAAAGGGATGGGCTTGGATTGTAACTGTTATATTGACAATTATTGCAATCGCAGTCCAAATCGTCTCTGGAATAACTGCAAGTATGTTCAATGCATCCTTTATCGATGACACAAATAGTTTTGTGACTGGTATCATTGCTCAGATAGTAGGGATAGCTATTAATGGAGTGATCCTGTACTATCTCTACCGTCCAAACGTAAAGGCTTTTTTTGGCAGATCCCTACCTTCAGCAAGTATTCAAAGATAGGAGAATCCTTTGTCACGTATCATAAACACATCCGTGCTTAAGGTTTAGACAATTATCGCTTTTCGAAGAACATGTATTAATTGATCAAATGTAAGATGGATAGGCCTATCGTTGGTTCCTGTGCATAAGAAACAGGATAACGGTATATAAATGAGGTAGAGAAGTAGATTACGTATAACCATTGTTCCTTAGACTATCATTGGTTTTGGTGACTTTGTTGTTCCTAATAGGCATCCAACCATTGGTTTTAATTCCAGGAATATTCACAGACGCTTCAGCTCAACAATTGCCACCTTCTACCAAATCCCCACCACCGGCATCGCCAAAAGGAAAAACTCCAACCATCGTGTCTAATAATTCAGATCTAAAAATTGAACTGGTCTATAAGGGTTTAGAATACCCTTCAAATATGGTCTTTTTAAATTCAACAGATATTCTAGTTCTTGAAAAAAATAATGGTCAGGTAAGACTAGTACATGATGGGATTATTCAACAGGAGCCGGTTTTAGATGTTACTGTTACTACTGAAGATGAAAGCGGATTGCTAGGAATTGATGTATTTAAAGACAGTAACGGAAGTAACAGGCCTTATGCATTTGTTTACTACACAGAAGCTCAGGGAGAAGTAGAGAAGGGAGGAGCGGTCGAAATTGGCAATCGTCTTTACAAGTATGAAATCTCTGAAGATAATTCGAGCAACATCAAGCTAATAAATCCTGAGCTTCTTTTGAGCGTTCCACCCAGTCCAGGCACCCATCATAATGGAGGCATAGTTCTGATCGCCCCATCATAATGGAGGCATAGTTCTGATCGCCCCGATGATAATTTGTATGTTGTTATAGGCGATTTGGAAGATCACTCGACCTACACTCAGAATGTGAAAACAGGGGTGGCATTTGATAACTCAAGTATCGTATACAGACTTGGTAAAGATGGCAATCCTGTAGCGGATGGCCCATTTAATGCTTCTAAGGTTCCAAGTGGTGTCAATGCGTATGGCATTAGAAACAGCTATGGAATGGATTTTGACCCATTAACAGGAAAACTATGGAATAGTGAAAATGGACCAGGATTTGGCGATGAAATTAACTTGATTGATCCTGGTTTCAATAGCGGATGGAATAAACTTCAAGGGTTTTGGAGGGCAGATACATATTTTGGAGGTAAGTATGTGCCAGTCGATACAGTTCCTGCAAGTGATCTTGTAGACCTTTCAGTAAATAGCACGTATAGTCACCCTGAATTTGCGTGGAACCAAACTGTCGGTGTTACAGCAATAAGATTTATCGATAGTGAACAATTAGGTGAAAACTATCAGTATGACTTATTTGCAGCAGATATTAATAATGGTAACGTCTATCATTTTGATTTGACTAATAATAGAAGCAACACGGTCAACAACGAAGCCGATACTACAAGGGACTCACTACTACTCGACGGCCAGCTTTCTGATAAGATTGCAAATACAACTGAGGAAAGATATGAGGCACTATTTGCAACAGGATTCGCTGGTGTTACAGATCTAGAAGTTGGACCTGACGGTTATTTGTACATTCTAACTTTCCACAAAAGCCAAGGATCTATCTATAGGATCGTACTCGAAATTTGAATAAATAAAATAATATGTCCAAATTGCAAACATAGGTAAGTCTACATCGAACTCATTCCATTCCTTATTGTTGATTCGAGGTTGTAGTTGATTTTATATTGATGAAGCTTGAATAAGTTAGATTACAAAGACGGCCGCACTCACTACAGTAGTCCAAAGGCCGTCCTTATTACCTTCTGCAGATTGTGTAAGGTTCTGTGTTCGGTATATTTTGCCTGATAATTTCCATTCCTCCTTCCTTTCATCCCACGATAGTGTAGGATCATTTGCCAAACCCAGAGTAGTAGCAAGCATTTCCATTGCCATATCTTCAGCATAGTCACCTGCTCTTTGAGCTGTTTCTCCAGTTGAATGATGTTCGGAAAGAAACCCATAGTGGTTATTATTTGATGGCCTAGCTAATCCAATAGACGCAGCAATCAGCCTATTTGGTTCGTTGGTAGCAGATCTCGCCATGACACTAAATACTATCTGGCCCGGTATAATGTGCCTTCTGCCTTCTTGCACACTAACAATTCTACATTGTGCAGGCATTATGCTGGAAACAGAGACTAGATTAACATCAGATATCTGGGCGTCATTTAAGGCTAACTGGAAGCTCGTAAGATAATCCTTGTGAATCCCTTTACCTTTAGTAAAAAACATGATCTTAGGTAGGTATGAAACAGGATCTGAGGTGATATGCATACGTATACAAGTTTGTTAGAATACTTATAAGTAATTCGCTCCCTGTATTATATTTGCAGAACTTTTCTCGTTGATCCGATGGCAAGTTTATTGAGGATCGCTAGGAAACTCCAAGACTATAATACGAACTAGTTGAGGCTGAAAAAATCTTAAATTAATACTTAAATTAATACTTCTCATTACAAATGGATAGTGACCACAGTACACAAAGAACGAGTTTCGCTTTTACCGTTATTGTTGATTAATTTTGTGGGAACTCTTGGTTTTAGCATAGTTCTGCCTTTTCTGGTGTTTTTGGTTACTGATTTCGGTGGAAACGCATTAGCTTATGGTATTCTTTCAGCAACATATCCTGCATTTCAACTAATTGGGGCTCCACTATTGGGAAGATGGTCTGATGTTTATGGAAGAAGAAAAATTTTGTTGCTAAGTCATTTAGGTACCCTTGCTGGATGGATAATTTTCCTTGTCGCCTTATTTTTGCCAGTTAATGATCTTTTTAATGTTAACTCCGCAATAATCGGAACCTTTGTTATAACTCTTCCCTTGGCTGTTCTATTTCTGGCAAGAGCAGTTGATGGCCTTACTGGGGGAAACGTTTCCGTTGCTGATGCATATGTTGCAGATATTTCGTCGGAAGAAAACAGGAGCAGAAACTTTGGGAAAATGGGGATGGCTTCTAATCTCGGTTTTGTTATCGGACCTGCCCTTGCAGGAATTTTGGGTGCAACCATATATGGAGAGGCACTGCCTGTATTGCTGGCCTTGATTCTTTCTTTAGTCGTTTTGGTGGTAATAATCTTTGTGTTAAAGGAGTCCAAATCTTCGCTCGTTAGAGAAATACCAGATAACGTTGGTAAGGTTTTTGCATTTGAATGCAAGGAATGTTACAAGGCAGCTAACCCCAAGAGACTGAAATTGCGAGATGTCTTCAAGCTAAAATATATTTCATTCTTACTCGTCCTATACTTTCTCATTTTTGTCGGATTCAACATCTTTTACACCGCTTTTCCAATTCACGCAGTATCTAGTTTGGGATGGACAGTAACAGAAATGGGAGTATTTTATGCAGTTTTAAGCGGCATCATGATATTGGTGCAAGGACCAGTACTTCGAAGAGCACTAAAAAGATTCTCAGAAGAAAAATTAGTAATTATTGGTAGTGCTATTTTGGGTTCAAATTTCGTTTTGTTTGTATCATCAGAATTTTCATTGATTTATTTGGCGGCGGTGCTATTTGCAGTTGGTAATGGGCTTATGTGGCCATCCATAATGTCGATTCTCTCCAAGCGTGCAGGGACTATCTATCAAGGGGCGGTGCAGGGCGTAGCAGGTAGTGTTACAGGGGTCGCTAGTATCATTGGATTAACTACTGGTGGGCTATTATACAATGCGTTTGGAGGCATTACTTTTCTGGTCAGTGCTGGTGTAATATTTGCAGTTTTTGTATTGTCATTTAGACTGTTAAGATACAAAGAGTAAACTTGTGATCGTTTGCAAACCATGCGAGAATAATCTCCATCTAACCCGACTTATTTTAGTTGTTTCATCACGCTGACCGTAGCTGTTCAGAATCAAGTAATTGGCTATATTATAGTTTGTCTTGTCAATACGCCGACAAATGCAATGGAAACAGTTTTACTAATATCAATAGGGCATTTTGACTCAGTATTACACATTTTAAGCATTAATAACGCATCAGACCACTGATTGAACTGGTTATACTTAGACCTAAAAATGTGTTAAACTACATATTCTTGGTCAATATTTCATATTTGAATGCGGTTATATTCCTCTAAGTACATAACAACATAATATAGAGAGATGTCGTCCATAGTTATTGAAGGAGCTCAGATAAGATCTAACAAGAAGAGAGTAGCGACATCTCATTTGGCACTACACAAGAATCAAGTCCACCTAATTATAGAAAAAAAGATTTGTAAATACTTTCTTATATGTGAATCTTGCTTTTGGTGCGCTTCTTATTGTGAAAAACTCTATTACGACTATGAGAACTCATCGAGGTCACAAGATATGACTACACAAAATGTGAGCTGCCCTGCATGCAGTACTGGCGATGTAGTCGAGTTTCCTCCAATCTCATTCGATAAATCGGAAAAACCTTCTCCAGGAGGGAGTTTTCATTAAGCAATGGGAACCTGCATATCTCATGTAATAGACTATGAAAAGAAGAGTCAGAGAATGACGTGGTTAAGATGTGTAGAGTGCGGTACAATTGTGGGTTGGCTTGAGGACACTACGCCTATCATAGAAGGAAAAGTAGTTCGGCTGCCCTATAAGGAAAAGGTAAAACTAAAGTAGCTCATTCCTTATCACTAGTAGAAGTAGTAAGTACCAATACAATGCAACGGCAACATCTTATTTATTAACCACAATACTATGTGTCAAGACATCTAGTTTTAATGCTTAACTTAATACTCCGTCTAAGTTCTAGGCGAAATTTCTGTTAACCATCTCATTTAGATGCACTTTAGGCGGGAAAGCGAAATTTCTCCTATATGATAGATCATAATATATAATAAATTGGATAAACATTAACAGAAATGGAAGGTCCTCCACCATGGGTTTGGGCAATTGTCGTTGGGGTTATTATTGCGGCCAAATTCGCTTACCGATGGAAACTAACGAAGGAATTATCTAAGGACACAAAATACAGTAATCAAACTTCTAATTGAAATAAGGGAAATCCAGCATCTATGAAAAATGGACAATAATTAATCACAAATAATTTCTGAAATAGGATATATTTGAATACAGCAACCCGGCAACCTCCATCCAATGTTTAGTTTGACGTCTACTGCCCGGCTGTTCGAATTTGCAGATAACTTATTTGGAGTCCATACACCGACATTAGTTAACACAATCTTGCAACCGAAGCGAACAAGCATTTATCCACTTTGAATTGTTAGTATACATATCTTAATTTTTGACCTTGGTAATTAAATTGTAATACTATACCAATTAATAGCTCTGGGTTAGGCGGGCGTGTGTTAAGCTAACTGTTAAAGCTATTCATCACAAAAATTTATAGTACGCTGATATGGCTAGAGCTTCAAAGATAGGTTCATCTACCAAGGCAACAAAGAAAGCAGCCAACTATAATGTTATTATAAAGGCGAAGACAATCAAAGGGAACTCTAATACTTAGAACTATTTCATTTAAAGTAAAAAAAGATGGATATCGTCGGGATATTTCGGAGCTAATCGTATTTAGCTGCCAGCTATGTCGGATTCTTCAGATGCTTGCTCTGAGTTCACCATACCATCTAATTCAGATTCATCAGATGCTTGCTCTGAGTTCACCATACCATCTAATTCAGATTCATCAGATGCTTGCTCTGAGTTCACCATATCACCATTTGAATTTGAATGATGTTCTTCAGGTCCTTGCCCTGATGCTAGTGCTGCTGAGTTATAGTCGCCTTTAATCTGTGATGCAGTGTTTGAACAGAATACATTGTATGGTAGTTTACCATTGCCACACTTATTGACTTGTGATGTCGCTTGGCTCTTTTCATATCCACCTTTCTTCTTGTCATCATGTCTCTTCTTGTCAGCAAATGCACTGTCAGTTGCGAATGCTGTTGCTCCAATAAGCATTACTGCCATTGCAGCTACTACAACCATATATTTGGTATTCATTTGGAAGTTTACCGAGAGTTATGTTTATCTGCGTTAAGCAAGATCAGACACTCCCATAAATCTGATATTGTTTCAGTTAGATCGAACTAAAAGCTAACGGATGGCAAAGTGATAACAAACATTAACCGATATTGATCGGCAGAATCAGCTACGCACGTCTATCATGTACTGTCGCAAGTGCTACTATTTTGATTTGTTTAAAGAAGCATGGTTTTATCAACTTTTCACTTGTCATCTTGATTTTACATGCAGTAAAATGCCAGGCTACTTCCAAGGACAGATATGTTTGTATGAATCCAATTGCTACGTACGCCAGACCTGTAACAGGTTCTATTTCCATAGTCGCCAAATAGAGGGCCCTATTAATTAACAAGCTTAAACACTAGACATGAATTGTAGCGTTTTCACCTTGAATCTTGGGGAACTATTATTACTAATATGTATATGACACTGCATTCAATGGTTCGACGATATTTCTAATTAAACTATGATACAATAAGAATTGACATTCTCTTAACAATTTACGTGATATCCGAACTACAGGTACTTTCATATGGACGTGCTGCTGTCCTGAAGGAAACGACGAAACATACCACCACTAGACAGAAGGTGATTGTGAATAGATGACACTAGTTACAAAATCTGCTAGACATGATGAAAAAATGCTAGTAGATAAAGAAATTTCTCATAAATTAAATTCTGACCTAACGGTTCTCATAATTCTCATTAGTTGCTTGGGGGCATATACAGTTATCATGATCTCTGAACTGTATGGACCTACCATTTTTAAAACCCCATTCTCTTTTAAAGAAACATTAACGTCTACATCAGATATAGATCTCGGAAGTGTAAAAGGCTTTGTAAGTGGTTCAGATGGTTCACTCGTAGATGGAGCCTCAGTAGTAGTTTACAAACAAATGGGGCTAATAAATTCAGAAGTCAAGGATGCAGGCTATTCTAGTTCTATGGTAACCAACTCTGATGGTTCTTACGTATTCACAGGGTTACCGTCTGGAGTATACAAATTCGAAGTGACATATCCAGATAACACCATTCAAACACTAGATAACTATGCAGTATGGCCAAGTTCAAGTTCTTCATATGACATTAAAGCGAATCTCTTTCTGACCAAGTAATTAGATACAGTGGTTAGAATGGCAAATCTTAACACCTTCGTAGTGATTGCTTTGGCAATAGCTAGTTTTATGATTGGAAGTAGCAGTGATCTGACCGAACAAGTTGTGAAGGCCCAAAATAAGACTGAGGATAACAAGACCGTGACAGTATGAACTATTCCGGCTCAATATCTGGTCTTCCAACACCCATTCGTCCACCATTCGCATAACTTGCTATTTCATGAATGATACTATCAACTTTCTAATTAGTTATTGTTACTAGCGAACGCTAACAATATACAGCAGCCTAATCTAGTTGAAAATCTTTACCGTGTAAGAACAATCACATTGCTCTTGTTAAGTTAGACTTATGGTGTATCTAATACGTTTCAGATTAGCCGTATTCTTGTCGCTTTATTCATCTAATGATATTGACTATAATTCCAAATCATAAAAGTGATTGTTGGGCGATCACCTGTGCAGTTTTCTCCTTGATAGGGCTCGGTCTCTACCTGTTCTTCATTTCTCTTGTTTAATATGGATTGAAAATCCAAACCATATAGTAGAAAAGAACTGCTCTTGGCTTTTTTCAATTGTGATCTTTTGTTAATATGTCTTTTAATTAATGCTCAGCTTCGTTTTCATTTGCTATTTTAAACCCTTTATATTGCGTTGGCCAAAGTAACTTTGCCTTCTTCTTCTCCTTCTTAATATCGATCTTAGGTTGCTTCACTATATGCTTTCCCAAATTCAGGACGAGCATATATTTACATAAAACACCGAGTAATATTCACAAGTACATAACCATGAGCCAGAAAATAGAGAGAATCTCATTCCGGATCATAGGAATGTATTGTATTACCTGTAAACCCATTGTGGAAAAGCAGCTAAAAGATGAGAAAGCAGTACATAGAATCGATATTGATTATATGACCGATAGCGTTATAATAGAATTTAATCCATCGCTAATAACTCGAGAGGAATTAAAAAATAGGTTAGAAAAGTCAGGCTACAAGTTTGTAAGGACAGCAGCATCATCGTAAACGGTAGTGAACATCTCCTGCAGTTTTCAACTTTCTCTATTTACTATTATTTATTGTTGTCTCTAGACGCCTTGATGTATTGGATCGACTTCTTTCAAGTCTGCACTGGCATCAATTACTTTTTCTCCACTTAACTTCTTCTTTGCAAATCTTGGCTTGTATCTTCCAAGCAGTATTGAGTTTCCTACCACAGTCACAGAACTCATAGCCATTGCTACCCCAGCTAACATAGGTAACCATCCAAATATCCCAACACCTAGAAATGGCACCAATACACCCCCAGCAATTGGAATTAATCCAGTGTTGTAAGCAAATGCCCAGAATAGATTTTGCTTTATCTTGGACACGGTCTTCTTTCCAAGATCAAGTGCGGTAACTACATCTCTTATATCATCCTTGATCAAGATAATACCTCCAGTTTCCTTGGCAACATCCGTTCCAGAACCTATTGCAATGCCCAAATCAGCTCTAGCAAGCGCTGGTGCATCATTGATTCCATCTCCAACCATCGCCACCACTTCTCCTTCACCTTTTAGCTTAGAGATTACTTGTTCTTTTTCTTGCGGTAATACTTGCGCAATAACTCTATCAATTCCAAGCTTAGATGCAACAGCGTTAGCAGTTCTTTCATTGTCTCCTGTAAGCATTACCACCTCTAATCCCATTGATTTTAGTGCATCAATTGCTTCCTTTGCATTCTCTTTAACAGTATCTGCAATACCAATAATTCCCGCAAGTTTATTGTCAATTGCTACAAGTACCGCTGTTTTTCCTTGAATTTCAAGATCGTTGAGCATTGAATCTGTAGTTGCAGTAACATGGATATGGTTCTCATCCATTAACTTTCTATTTCCGATAAGTATTGTATGATCAGCGTATCTTGCCTTAAGACCATGCCCAGATACCGCTTCAAACGAATCTGGATTCGATACCACGATGCCCTTTTCCTTTGCATAATTAACAACAGCTTGACCTAAGGGATGCTCTGATCCAGACTCTGCAATTGCAGCAAGTCTCAGTAATTCGTTTTCACCCATTACTGATGTATCGATTATGTTAGTTACAGATGGCTTGCCTTTAGTCAAGGTCCCGGTTTTGTCAAATACTATAGTCTTTACTTTATTTGCTATCTCCAGATATTCTCCCCCTTTAAACAGTATCCCATTTTCAGCCCCCTTTCCAGCACCCATCATCAAAGCTGCAGGAGTTGCTATACCAAGAGCACATGGGCATGCAATGATTATCACAGATACAAATGCTAAAAGTGAAAAAGTAATGCCTATACCACCAATAAAGTACCATCCAAGGCCTACACCTATTGCAACTGCTAGCACTGCTGGTACGAAATATTTGGCTACCTGATCTACCAATCTTTGCATTTGTGCTTTTCCTGTTCTAGCCTCCTCTACTAGTGTAATAATTTGAGAAAGCACGGTATCTTGTCCTACTTTAGTAGCTTCAACTCTTAGCAAACCACTCTTGTTTATTGTAGCCCCTATAACTTGATCGTTCTTCTTCTTATCTACGGGTATACTTTCACCCGTTACAGTCGATTCGTCAATTGATGATGACCCATCTATCACAATCCCATCTGTTGGTATCCTCTCTCCAGGTTTTATGATCATAACATCTCCTTCTAGCACCTGCTCTAACGGAGTTTCAACTTCAATTTCCGCATTTCCTTCTTTTCTAATGATCTTGGCCATCTTTGGTTGAAGATCCAATAGTTTTCTCACAGCATCAGAGGCCTTCTCCTTTGTTCTCGTTTCAAGCAATCTCCCAATTAGTATCAAAGTGATAATAATTGCTGCAGTTTCAAAATACACTGATTCAAATGGGAAGTATTCAGGAGCTATTGTGGCTACTGCACTATACAGATAAGCAGCCGTTGTGCCTATTGCAATAAGCGTATCCATATTAGACGCTTTCGCCTTTATTCCATCCCATAGCCCTCTATAGAAGCGCCAACCAATCCAGAATTGTAATGGAGTAGCTAGTGCTAGCATTACATAATTAGTATAATTCATAATCTCCATTGGAAATAGATGACTAAACTGTGATGGAAACATGTGAGGTAAGCTTAGGAATACTATGGGTATGGTTAGAGCAATACTTATGGCTACATATCGCTTGAGTTTTTGTAATTCTTTTTCAGGCTGAATGAATTCATTTAAACACTGTCTGCTGCAAAAGTAGTATATCCTGCCTTTCTTGTTATACTGTATCGTGTCGGGTTTCTCTTCAACAAACATGCCACATACCGGGTCTTTTGCCATGTCCTCTCTACACCCATAGAATAGAAAAACAGATGTATAAGTATGGACCTTTACAATTGTAAAAATATAATAATCTATTTTCCTAGAATTGCATTGTTATAGCAATTCTAGCCATTTCAGCTAGACGAGTATGATGTATCCATACTTCATTCATTGATAAAAGATGGACGCAAGTCATTTCGTGAAATCTCCAGAGAAACTGGCATTACGGCACCAACTGTTAAAGCCAGGTTTGAGTGACTGGTCAATATCGGAT
>Ga0105091_10000131_pt1 | contig 26718 bp, 30 predicted proteins | sample PPLLak1March2015_FD_87022 | JGI IMG/M metagenome (GOLD analysis project Ga0105091, IMG submission 87022) | Freshwater sediment microbial communities from Prairie Pothole Lake near Jamestown, North Dakota, USA - PPLs Lake P7 Core (1) Depth... | ecosystem: Environmental > Aquatic > Freshwater >... | reverse complement strand
CTTGGATCATTATTTCAGAAAGGCATTTCTTAAGTACACACATTTCTGGTGGCAAGAGATGGAATCAAATATGTGTACCCTCCCATCGCGTTTAGTCTTTAGCCTGAACATCCCGTTTATGAAAACTGACTAAATGATCTGCCACCACTGCTTGCTAAGAAGAGAAAGCCCATACTATAGAAAATAATTCGTCATGTCATGCAGAACAAGCTATTTAGCAGCTAGAAAAGGAACCTTTTTTAATAGATTTTATGTCAAACAGGTTATTTGGAGAACGACTGTGATCTCTTAATTTATGGTGCTTTGGGAGTCGTAATACCCAAGGTAGGTGTACTCCAACTGGATATCCTCATCGAAGATGGAAAGATCAAGGATCTAAGAAAGGACTCTACTAACGTAGTTGCATTCAATAGGATTGATGCATCTGGAAGATATGTAATACCTGGGGTAATTGATCCACATTCTCATTATGGTGTCTTTACCCCTATCGAAGAAGCAGCAAGAACTGAATCAAGGTCTGCAGCACTTGGTGGGATTACTTCTGTAATTCGAATGCTCCGACTAAATGGGAGTTATAGGAAATTGAGCGACCAATTCCGGATGAGTTCCATGAATCATTACATTGACTATTCGATTCATGCTTCAATTCTAACTTATGAACAGCTAAAGGATATTCCATTTCTGATCAACGATATGAACATAAGCTCATTCAAAGTATACATGAATTTAGGGAATGATTATAATCGCATTCTTATGGACCTAGATCCGGGGAATTCAGAATTGAATGAGTGCGAGGTAAACATGAATGATGATCTAATTGAGAACATTTTGAAAAGTTGTTCGCACAAAAATTCTACTATAATTATACACGCTGAAGATCCAGCTATCTGCGCTGAGAACACCTCAAGGCAAAAGCTACTCGATAAATCAGACCCAAAAGAATCAGATCTCCAAAAGTGGTCAGATAGTAGGCCACCGATATCAGAATCAGTAAGTATTTCGAGAATAGCAAAACTAGGAAGAAAATACAATTCTAAGCTATATTTCGCACATATTGGCTCTACGGTCGCCCTTGATGCAATTATTAGCGAGAAAGAGCGAGCCAATTTAGTCACCTATGTGGAAACATGCCCACATTATCTAACCCACACCGCTGATTTTAGTAGTGTTAAGGGAAAAGTTGTGCCTCCACTTCGCTCGAAATCAGACCTGCAAAGTATGTGGTACGGTCTGAGGAATGGAATAATTGATACTGTGGGGACGGATCATGTTGCAAACACTCTATCATTGAAAGAAGGCAAGGGAGACCTTTGGACTGCACTTTCTGGATTTCCTGGTATGGGAACGATGCTGCCAGTTTTATTAAGTGAGGGCGTGAATAAGGATAGAATAACTCTTGAAAGACTAGTAGAGGTAACTTCCTATAGTACTGCCAGAATATTTGATATGTATCCTTCGAAAGGAACCATTATGAACGGCTCAGATGCTGATCTTACTATTATCGATCTTCAAATGCAGAAAACTGTGACCCCGGATCTGTTGCTGTCAAATTCAGACTACACAATATATGATGGATGGAATTTGACTGGCTGGCCGGTTACGACGATAGTAAGAGGCAAGATTATCATGAATGAGGGATCGGTAGATGAAAACTCTTTAGGATACGGCAAATTAATCCTTAGGACCTGCTTTGGTGGGGGGAAGAAAGCAAAAACTAGGAGAACTTAATACACCAAGAATTGCACTCGAAAGCGCCTTTGGGATTCTGATAGCAGTTATTGAATTTGATATTCGTTTTTTTGTCAAATTACACTTGATCTTCTGAAGCAGTATTTCATCGAGTAAAAATCTGCGAAGAAATTAGAACAGTAATATGTGGCGCTTGCACTGGTGATGATCTGATTTAATTTTAATTTTCTTTAAAATGATATGATATTACTAATTTGGAGAGTTTCATAACGATAATTTAAGGTAAAGTACAGCCATTTCCATCAGGAGGAGCTAATAGATTTGAGTGTAAACGGCGTATCGAAGTACGAAAGTGATAATGATAAAAAAAGAAAACGAATCCAGTTTGGCACAAATACAAAGTACACCATTATTTGAGATTCAAATCGACTATGCAGATATCAAATGTTTACCGTTTTTGCGGAATGCGATTATCCTAAAAGATCCTTTAACAGATTTCTCGTAATATCTATCAGCCCGCCTAGTGAAAATTCCAACTTCCACAATGCCTGGTATGCAAGTTAATTCCTTTTCCAAAGCTTCGGGATTTTGGATTGAAGGAAAATATGCGTCGAAAATAATATTTCCATTATCCGTAAAATAGGGATATCCTGTTGCAGATTGTCGTAGCTCCACCTTTGCACCAATTCTGGTCAAGCTTTGATGGACGGTTGACCTTGCAAAAGGAATAACCTCTATTGGTACGCTTCGTTTAAATTGATCGACAAATTTTGATGAATCAGCTAATATTATGACTTTTTTTGCTGAATACATAAGTACTTTTTCGCGTACTAACGCACCTCCCCCACCTTTGATCATAAAAAGATTTGCGTCAATTTGATCAGCGCCATCAAATAAGATATCAATCTGTTCTGATTGTGGCCCATTCAAAATGAATAATCCTGCATTTTCCGCTTCAACCTCTATTTGTAAGGAAGTAACCACAAATCTTAATTTTTTTGTACCATTTATTCGACCCAACTCCCGTACAAGACATGCCATGGCCCTTCCGCTACCCAATCCTATAATCTGATTATTCTTGACATGCTTTCTTATTACGTGCTTTATTACCGGAGTAAAATCTGGTTTACCACTGACCTGCGATGGTGACATCATGAATCAAAAGTTTGATAGCAGCCGAAAAGTAAAATCAACGTTCACCGGCTTGATCTTCCCCCAAAGATGATGGGGTCATTTCTTTTTTTTCTTTCGCCGTTTCTTTACCGTTTTCGGCTATCGATTCCATGTCGTTTTCAACCTGATTCAGAGTAGTTGAACTTTGGAGAACTTCCTTACTTTCTGCGGCATGAGTTTCATACACCTTTTTTTCATCGTGTTCAAATCTGTCAAGCTCTAACATTATTTGGTGGTGAAGTTCTTCGAGTCGTTTAACTTCAGGTCGATCATCTCCAAAAGGATGAGATAAGTCATGTGTCGATGAGGTGGAAGTTAAAACTTGCTTTGATTCGTCAATGAGTTCAGAATCATGCAGATTGTCATGTACCCCTTCTTGAATGGCCTTCTCTAATACATGCTCTATTCGGTGACCTTCTGTACTTCCGTACGTAATTGCGAATCTATTGTGAATGTCTTTTAATTTCTGGTCAATCGAAGATATTCTTCTGTTTATCATTTCAGTAAGATTATCTCGTTGGTTTCTGAGATCTGCAACATCTAATAAATTCTGATATTTGTCTATTCTCTCCTCGAAATGCTCCACCTCCGTTGTGTATCGCTGAAGGAGCTTATCTCGCTCATATACATCGATTCTCTTCTCGCTGAATGCTTCATCCACTTTAATCGCCGATTCAGCCACTAAATTCCTTTCAAATTCAAGCGAACTTAACTCTGTTCTTACAGAATCATATGATCCTAAAGTATTCTTGTTCTCTTTTGAGAATGCAGGCCTTACTAACCTGTCGATCGCGATAGTCAAGAGAGAGCCAGCTAGAGCGCTCCCAATAAATATGATCTCTTCATTCAATCGATGTCAATCTATGTATGTAACTACCATATAGACTATTGTAAATCATAGAACGTATTAAAGGTCCCTAAGCAGTTTGAGCCCATTAATTATAAGACCCGACGTTTGATCCAGCTATATTTTCTAATTTGTGGATCTGGGAACCCGCATTTCGCACATTGCTTTCCTCGCTTGTGGTAGGAGTTATGTCCACATCTTCTACAACGTATATGTGTCTTCTTTCGGGTGAAATTACCCATTGAAGTGGTGCCTTTGGTCATTTCACAATCTTCCCTACTGAGGAGGTGGGGATATTATGACAACGTTGTCTCCTCGTACAACAATGGTTCCTAAATCATTTGACTTACTTTCCTCCAATAATTCAACAGAGTCTTCAAGCAACAGATTCATGTGTTGATCGAATCCGTGCAGACTCCCTCTGATCACTTTACCGCCCTTTAGCTTAATAAGAACAACCTTCCCTAGGCTCTCGTCTAGAACCTTTACCGCCATGTCTACCGACAATCTTGATTCCTCTATTAAGCAATACTCACGTATATATTAAAATTCTGATTGTGCAATAACGGTCTTGGTCGAGCTTTATAAATTGTAAGTTAATTGCTACGATCGATAGGCACGTAGCATTATCTCAAGATATGAAGGTGCCACTTTTATCTGTCTTGTATACTATCCAAATTCACGTATAGTTCTGATAATATTTTCATTTATTTCACTGAGCAATTCCTTACCCTTTTCAGCTGATGCAAGTTTCGGATCTCCCCACACCCCGTTGCCTGTTAACTTAGGAAAAGAACCAGGGCGGCAGGTCATACTCCAGTAGGCCTCTCTTGACTTCGTGAGAATCTTGCTGCTTGCTTTCGCCTTATCCATCTTTACCAAAGTAGGTTTTATTGCCAACAATATTGAGGTTTCCACCTCCCCCGCGTGATCAAATTTTTCATTCATAAAAGACCAATAATTGATTATATGTACTGCTGAATCAGGTGGCATTTTTTCAAATGTATTTTGGGAGACATATTGTAACACTCCCATGTTTCCATGATGACCATTGATTATCACTATTTTTTTGATACCAAGATGGGCTATAGATATGCAAATGTCACATAGTAGATTAGAGAGTGTGGAATCGTGGACAGAAATATTAAACATTGGGGCGTGTTCAAACGATACTCCATAAGGAACAATAGGGAACACAAAATATTCTAATCTCCGACCCGTTTCTTTAGAAATGTGTTCAGCAATCAAGCAATCTGTTGACACTGGCAGGTGCTGTCCATGTTGTTCAAGTGAACCTACAGGTATTATTGCAGATTGGGTTCGTGCCAACCGATCGCGAAAATCACTGTCACTAAGGTCGTAAATGGAGAAGGCCATTACTATTGTACGAACTAGCTAGAATATCAGTTTTATATTGTTGGCGGAGTTCTGCCCTAAACCTATGATCTGAAGATCATTTTCTACTTTTGGATAAGGTGTGTACCTTGCTCCAATAAACATCTAACCTGTCGTCAAGAAAAAGCTTAACTGCTTCCAATAGTGTCGCAGCCTCTAGCTGCTGGCCTTTCTTTTTTATCGATTCTAGTGTATCGTCTTCCATAACTTTAAAGGATTCCTGACAAATAATAGGGCCTTGATCTAACTCCTCAGTAACAAAATGGGCTGTACATCCCACTATTTTCGCACCCCTTTCGAATGCTTGCACATAGGCGTAAGCGCCTGGAAATGCTGGTAGTAACGAGGGGTGAATGTTTATGATTCTGTTAGGGTATCGCCAGACAAAATTAGGTGTCAATACACGCATATAACGAGCAAGCACAATGAGATCTATGTTGTAATCTTCGATAACATCCAAGATCTCACCTTCTGCGTGTGTGGGACCATTTTCATACGAGACTGAATGAAAGGGGATTGAAAGCTCGTCTACAATACCCTTGAGGGTACTTTCACTACCAATAATTACTGAAATATTAGAATCAATTTCCTTGCTTTGCTGCGCATTCAGTATTGATAATAAACAATGAGGTTCTTTGCTTACTAGTAGAGCAACGTTTTTCTTTCTATTGGGTTCTTCAACGTGAGCTTTGATCTCCATTTGTAATTTGGTTGAAAGATCGTGCAGTTCTGAATGTATTTCATGAAGTTTTACAGTGTTATGAAAAGAAGCTTCCAGATGCATCCCAAATAACCCGTGGACTACCTTTTGATTTATCTGCTCAATATTTCCGCCATTACGAAAAATGGAGTTGGTTATTTCTGCTACTACCCCTTCTCGGTCCTTGCCTATCACAGTTATCTCGATTAATGTCCTGTCTCTTATGCTCCGGCTAGCCAACGACCTAGGAATAATTGATACTTTACATAAACCTTACACCTTGAAAAAGTATAAATCCTTCGATTAAGTATGCGTATTTAGAATCAAAACCCAAATGTTCGTGCACACTAAAGACTTTACATCTTGTCACACTGAATTGTGATGTTATGAGAAGTTATTTGTAATAGGCCAGAATCTGTATGAGACGCGGGATCAATCATCAATCTCAACAACAACATAGTAAGACACGAGGGCATAAAAAAAATTTTGATTATAATAAACCACTAGATAAGTGCATAATCTGTTACACGATTTCGGGTTGGCATTGCGGAGACTGTGACAATCATTTTTGTGCTGCACACTTTAATAATCATAAGCAGCTTGATCAATGCATCAAGCAAATATCATGATATAAACATTCATGCGGGGGGTGGGATTTGAACCCACGAATCCCTTAGGAACAGGGTTCTAGGAGCAATGACCTGACTCATTCTAAGCCTCGCACAATCATGCATTTTTGCAACACATGATGTCCTGCGCCGTTGGCCAGGCTTGGCAACCCCCGCTTGCAAGCTGTTCACTGCGCTTCAATATATTAGCGTTTATGGTTTAATATGCATGATGCAACTATTGTGGGAATACTATCTCGGAACATAGAATATGACTATCCCATTGTGTGCTGCAATTATTTAGTGACCACATGAATAGAATAAAGAAACGTTCTTACCTTGCATACCAATTCATTTGCGAAAGTTTTTACTTGTAAGTTATTATTATTCGTTAGTTTATGCGTCTAAACGCGATGGAGTTTCATCGACGATTTCACCGAGGTGCATGTATTACACAGCTTGGTAAGTAGTGTCAAAGGTTCCGGCTAACATAACTTTTCGGGTACCAACCTTTAACATCAATAACGCCTCGAGCCAGGGCACATTTCCTTTCGATTATTTTCTTGATAATATGAAATCATAATTACTATTAATCGATTGATTCGACTCCAAGTTGGTATTTCGCCTTGAAATGATTTGAATCTAACGCGTTCGGTAGATTAGTTCGGAAATAAATTGAAATCAACATTAGATAGTTCTTTCTTTTCACGATGAACGTCGACTGCATCCGACGTTCCCTTCCTAATTCGATAATTCCACTACTGAATACTCTCAAACTTCCATCTTGTTGATGTAATCATTGTCATTAATTTAATCACTATAATTAAATTACATTTCAGTGCTTAAAAGCAGAATGAAGCGCGAGGATAGCCCAAAACTATTTGGAACTAATGGAGTTAGAGGAATTTTCGGTCAAGACCTTAATCTCGAATTCATTATGAAAGTTTCTCGTTCATTAGCGTCGTTCTTTGCTAACGGACCAATCTTAGTCGGTTTTGACGGACGAATATCTAGTCCGGTGATTTCTAAAATCGTTTCTGCAACGCTCAATTCTTCCGGAACGGATACCTGTATGGCCGGCCTTCTACCTACCCCCTGTCTGCAATACGCGACCAAATACTTAGGTTATAAAGGCGGCGTCATGATTACCGCTTCACATAATCCCCCCGAATACAATGGAATTAAGGCCATTGCAAATGATGGAGTGGAAATTTCAAGAGACGACGAGTCAAAAATAGAGCTCAATTTTAATTCTGGTGAAATCCTCCCAGTTCGGAAAATAGGGAGAGAGAGCAATGACGATAGGGTAATTTCATCGTATGTAAATTCTGCTATCCAAGTTGTCAATTCAGAAAAAATTTACTCAAAAGGATTCAGGATTGTAATGGATATAGGAAATGGGACGCAGGCATTGGTAGCCCCAATTATGGCACAGAAACTCGGATGTAAGGTATTGACCGTGAATGGTAATATAGACGGTAACTTTCCTGGAAGAGGCTCTGAACCCACGCCCACTAACCTGAGTACTCTTACTTCACTCGTAAAGTCCACCAATGCTGATTTTGGGGTGGCGTACGATGGTGATGGAGATCGAAGTATATTTTGCGACGAGAATGGACAAATCATTTGGGGAGACAGATTGGGCGCATCATTAATCGCGTACCTATTGAAGAATGGATATGAAGGGACTGATATTGTTTGTCCAGTGAATACTACGATGATGGTTAGTATTGTCGCTCAGAATGAGGGATCGAAAGTTATTCATACTAAGGTGGGAAGCGTCGAGGTTTCCCGAGAGATGATCAAACGAAACGCGGTGTTAGGGCTTGAAGAAAATGGTGGTTTCATGAATGGGCGGTTAAATTCGGTCCGAGATGGGGCCCTTACTACGCTATTGGTCTTGGAGATGCTATCATCTAGTTCTGGAAAGAGGCCACTTTCCAGGGAGATCATGGAACTTCCTCAGCTCTATCAGTACAAGTCTAAATTCCATTGTAAGTCATTAGAGCTCGCTCAGCGTGTCATTGAGTCGTGTTCAAGCCACGGCACGAGTATTAGAATAGAGAATCTTGACGGCGTCAAGATCTGGATTGACGAGGAGACTTGGGTAATGGTAAGAGCTAGTGGTACTGAACCACTAGTTAGGATGTATGCAGAATCGACAGATAAAGATCTTTTGGACTCTAAGGTGCGCGAATACACTAAAGTTATTAGAAATGTGCTGGGCAATGACGAATTTAATTAGAGTTATCATGGATAACATATTTAATACTCCACTGATCTCTATAGAAGAATCGAGATGATCCCAGAGGGTGATTATTTAAAATGAGTAGACCGTATTATGTCAAATTCGAGACACCTAAAGACCTTGTGAATGTGATATATGAAGCAGTTAGAGTGGCTAAGCAAAGTGGAAAGGTACGTAGGGGAACCAATGAGACTACAAAGTCCATTGAACGAGGGAATACAAAATTAGTGGTCATCGCAGAGAATGTAGAACCACCTGAAGTTGTCGCTCATCTGCCAATTTTGTGCGAGGAGAGAAATGCTCCATATATTTTTGTCCCAAGTAAGGAACAACTTGGTGCTTCTTTGGGTATGGATGTTGGGTCAGCGGCTGCTACCATCTTGGATCCAGGTGAAGCTCAAACTATTGTTGAGCAAGTGCTTAATTCCATACAGCCGCTAAGAGACAAGAAAAAGGAATAGAGGAGAATATGAGCAAGTCATCGGAAGAGAGGATTAATCCGGCAGAGGTAATCCAGATAGTAGGTCGAACAGGAATTGCCGGAGAGGTTATTCAAGTTAGAGTGAGAATCCTTGAGGGCAAGGACAAAGGCCGAATCCTGACAAGAAACGTCAAAGGCTCGATAAGAATGAACGATATATTGATGCTACGAGAAACTGAGCGAGAAGCTCGAAAAATAAAGTAAGGTTTAGAATGTATTCTAGAGGTGTCAGACTAGCCAATGAGTAAATCAGCAACTTCACTAAGAAATTGTTCCTTTTGCGGAAAACATATTCCTCCAAGTCAGGGGATAATGCTGGTTCGGAATGATGGGTCGATACAATGGACATGCTCATCCAAATGCAAGAAAAATCTGAGAGAACTAAAACGGGATCCTAGGAAACTGAAATGGACAAAGAAGTACATGAAAGGTGGTATTAGAGTAGGGAAGGGTTAATCTCTTGGGAGAGCGAACTCTAGTTGTTATAAAGCCAGATGCTGTAAAGAGAAAATTAGCTGGGAAGATAATCTCCAGGTTTGAAGAAAAGGGATTCAATATTGATAATCTAAAGTCATACTCATTTACCAAGGAAAAAGCAGAAGAGTTCTATTCGGCTCATAGCAATAAACCGTTTTTCAATGAATTAGTTTCTTTTATTACCTCTGGTCCTACAATGGCGTTAATTCTGGACGGTAATAGTGCAATAAACGCAGTACGAATCATGATAGGTTCAACAAAATCATATGAAGCTGCTCCTGGTACAATCCGTGGAGATCTAGCCCTTAACATAACAGATAATATAGTGCATGCATCAGATTCGTATGAAAGCTTCATAAAAGAGGCTGGAGTGATTTTTGATAGCATTTAAGTGGCACTCAGGCATCCGGTTGTAGTTGTACTTGGTCACGTAGACTCCGGTAAGACTTCTCTACTGGATAAGGTTAGAGGAACGGCGGTTCAAGCTAGAGAGGCGGGGGGAATTACCCAACATATAGGAGCAAGTTTTTTCCCGATTGATACAATTAGAAGGGTAACAGGGGACTTATTTAATAAGATTTCAACTACTGATTCACAGATTCCAGGAATTCTGGTGATAGATACTCCTGGTCACGAAGTCTTCGCTACTCTAAGAGTACGAGGAGGTTCAGCAGCCGATATTGCAATAATTGTGGTAGATGCTAACAAGGGATTCGAAGCTCAAACAGAAGAAAGCATTGATATCTTGAAGAAAAGAAAGGTTCCATTTGTTATTGCGCTGAATAAGGTTGACACCGTTAGTGGATGGCGCAACGATCTGGGGGGAGATTCGATAAGTAAGGCAGTGAGTATGCAGGATAAGTCAATTCAAACTGCACTGGATGAAATGATCTACAGTGTCGTCGGCTCACTTTCTATATCCGGATACAATTCAGAAGCGTTCTGGCGAATCAAGAACTTTACAAAGGAAGTAGCAATAGTGCCTGTCAGTGCAAGAACTGGGGTGGGGATACCTGAATTACTTGCTGTTCTTATAGGATTGACACAGCAGTACTTGAACCAAAAACTGGAACGACACGAAGAGGAGGGAAGAGGTATCGTCTTGGAAATCAACGAAGAGGTAGGCTTGGGACCGGCAGCCAACGTGATACTGTTCGATGGAATCCTTCGTCAGGGATGTAGTGTTATAGTTGCCAAGAGAAATGGCGCAGTAGTAACTCGTGTAAAGGCAATTCTTCTTCCCAAGCCACTTGATGAAATGAGAGACCCTCGGGACAAGTTTAGACACGTGTCGGAGGTAGTTTCGGCCGCCGGAGTAAAAATCACTTCTCCAGACCTCGCCGGAGTCATGGCTGGGAGTCCGCTTTTCGTTCTAAATCAGAAGGAAGACGAACCTCGACTTCGAGCAATTGTCGAGGCTGAAATTAAGAATACGTTCGTTAATAAGGATATCAACGGCGTCACTATGAAATGTGACACTATAGGTTCCATAGAAGCCATTAGTGACCTCCTTGTAAAGCAAAAAGTTCCCATACGAATTGCGGACATAGGGCACGTCACCAAGAGGGACGTGATCGAGGCGTCGGCTGTAAGGGAGAAGGACAGATATTTGGGAGTGATTTTGGCATTTAATGTCAGAGTTCTAGATGATGCCCTTAGGGAGGCGCAGGAACGTCAAGTCATGATTTTTGATGAGAAAATCATCTATAATCTTGTGAGAAGCTATATTGATTGGACAGCTTACCAGAAAGATCATCAAGACGTAATCATGTTTAATGAAATTCCCCCAGTTTGCAAATTTCAGTTCTTGAAAAACTTTGTATTCCGACGTAACGACCCTGCTGTATTCGGAGCCGAGGTACTAGTGGGAAAATTACGACAAAAAATTCCTGTGATCAATGAAGAAGGCAAAAAAATAGGTGTTATCCACCAAATACAGCAAAGCGGTAAAACTATTGAGGAAGCTACTAAGGGAATGCAGGTTGCGGTCTCCATCCGAGGCCCCACTATAGGTCGACAGATTACTGAAGGAGAAATCTTCTACACTGATCTAAATAGCAAACACGCGAAATTACTTAATGAACGTTTCACACAAAGACTTACTGAAGACGAACTGGAAGTTCTGAATCATATTGTAGATACGAAAAGGAAAGGTGACGAGCTTTTTGGCTACATTTGACTTGCTTGGGAATGGTTATAGACCCTACTTAGTTCTCAGTTAGAAATAGAAATTCATGCAAACTATGCGAAAAATATCACTGATACTTCTGTAACAAGCCTTCTAGGCCCTTTTCTCCTACAGCACCTACTGCTCTGTCGATGGCCTTCCCGTTCATAAAGATTATGAATGTTGGTATAGCGTACACGTCATATCTCATGGCTACTCCCTGATTATCGTCCACATTCAGCCTACCGAATGTGACTTTCTGACCATATTTCTTAGATAGCCTGTCGAAGATAGGCAGCATAAACTGACAGGGTCCGCACCAAGTTGCCCAAAAATCGACCAATACAGGTTTATCGCCAGATATATTCTCCTCGAAGTTCTTATCGTTAAGCTCCATCAAAGCTGGCTTATTTACTTCACTCATAATGATACATTCATTAAAAGTTATCATGCATATTTAAGACTTATCCGATCGGTTCAATCCACCGTTCTAAGGCTAATAAAATCCTCAATTATGGATAAAGAAAGGATTTTTACAAGTCAACCAAGAATGTTGCAACATAATTAGGTCCTGTATGTTGTATTTTCAATTCATGGTAAGTGATTGCTTTGATCTCTATTTTGTAGTTATGCTTACTATAGCTGACTTTTTCCCCTCCTACATGTGCTTTGAGAAGATACTTTTTTTCTGCGACGTTTGCATCTTTTTGAGAAATTTTAATGGAAAATCTTGACAACACGATCTGATCAATGAGGATTTTCAACAAGACCTTCTCTAACCAGTCGAAAAGGAGATTTTCAAGATCTTCGCCACTAGCTGTGATCGTCCTAAATTGGCGGTTTCCCACCTTGTCAATATCAAACATGATGTTAACTAATCCCTTGGCACAATTTTCGAAAAGCACTTCCAAACCGCTCCCATGGGCTTGAACAAGAGCGTCTGTGCTATGCTCCAAATATTTGTACCCTTCGGAGTCCAACTTTGCTAGTTGTCAAAGAGAGTTGAATAATAATAATGTGTCGAACTAGGAGTAAAATCTAAATGGTCACGAAGGTTGGTCTGTGTTGTGAGATTGAGCCTTCCGCGTGGGATGAGAGATATGGACGCTGACGATTTGTCTAATATCAACTATATCAGAAATCGATTTATGCGAACTGCAAAACTGTTTAATTTCAAAATACTTGAGCCTTCTCCATTGGAAATGCTTTCTACACTTGAAGCTAAAGGGGGCCCTACCATTTCCAAAGAAATCTATAATTTCCAAGACAAAGGCGGGAGAGAAGTTGCGCTGAGGTTCGATCTCACTGTTGGACTAACCCGTTACATATCTCAGAGGAGAGAAATGAAATTACCCATCAAAGCAGCCGCATTTGGGGGAGTTTGGAGGTACGACGAACCCCAGGCAGGAAGATACAGATATTTTTATCAATGGGATGTAGAGCTTTATGACACATATAACTTAGAGCACGAAGCCGAAGTAATTCAGCTAGCCGCATCCTTTTTTGAAAATTTGGGATTGAAAGTTACAATTGATATTAGTCATAGGGAACTGCTGGAACAGTACATGAAGCAAGAACTAGGTGTGTCGGATCCCCAATTAGTATTTGATGTCTTCAGAGCAATGGACAAGGTTCAGAAGAAGGGAAGAGAATCTGTTTATAATGAATATGCGAATAAGATCAACCATTCGTTACTCAAGCCCTTGCTAGAACTATCTTCTCAAATTGGGACAATAAATGAAATTGAAGATCAAGCCACGAAACTAAGTAAATTACCCAAATGGCAATCCCTCCGTGAATTGGAAAGCTCACTGTCGACAAGAGGAGTTAATAACGTAAGAATTAACCTAGGAATAGTCCGAGGGCTTGACTATTATTCAGGTACTGTTTTCGAGATATTTGATCCCTCCTCCACGATAGGCGCATTGGCCGGTGGTGGCCGCTTTGATATATTGACATCTGCCTTTGATCGAAATGATATAGGTGCAATTGGGGTAGCAGGAGGGGTCGAGCGTCTTTTGAATGTATTAAGCCAACATGGCTTGTTGAAGGTCAAAGTCAAGCCATTAGTCTTTGTTGTTTCAGAGCATGATGATAAAAAATTCGTGTTGAAACTAGTTTCAGAATTGAGAGGCGCAGGGATACCAGCAGACTACGACAGTAGAGCCCGATCTTTCAGAAAGCAACTGGATTATGGATCCTCTATAGGTGCTACCATTTTGGTGAGAGCGGCGCACAAGGGAAGTGAAAACAACATAACGATAAAAAATTTAGTCAGTGGTCAGGAAGTGAAAGGAAATGTAATTCAAGTTCCCGAACTTGTTTCGGAAATGCTTCGATCAAGCAACTGAATTGATCCTATATCTCTATCATACCCGTATTTCTCATTTTTATCATCCCTGAACTTTTCTTTTCATAGACGTTCCTGATAACTAGATGGGGAGGCTCGTAACTAATGTACAAGTCGTCGACTTCAAGCTCTTGGACATTATAATTGACCTGTATGTGTTCTTCCTTGATCCCACTTTCCACTAACCGTTTCTTGGCCAGATCCATGATCTGCTTATCTGATGTGTTTGGTGCAAAGAAGACCTTTCCTGAATAGGCAATGTGCATCTGGATGATCTAAAAATTCCACAAGTAAATAAACTTCTGCTCTGGCAAGTGGATTAGTGATCTTAAAAGCAAATTAATACAGATTTTCTATTACATTGACAAAGGTATTTATGAGAATTGCAGTTCACGATATCTTCACTAGGTGTTTTCATGATTGACTGAGGTTCTCTCCTATGATGTTTTAATAATGGGATCTGGCCTAGCGGGACTTCGAGCTGCTATTTCTGCTGCGTCAGTGGACAAGGGTTTGAGGATAGCTGTAATCTCTAAAGTTCAGGTGATGCGTTCTCACTCCGTTTCTGCGGAAGGGGGAACAGCCGCAGTGCTATTTGAAGAAGAAGGAGACAATAGAGAATCTCATATTTATGATACAATTAGAGGTAGTGATTTTCTCGCTGACCAAGATGTTGCAGAACGGCTAGTCTCCAACGTACCATACGAAATATATCAGCTAGATCATTGGGGAATGCCATGGTCGCGAAGGTCTGATGGAAGGATCGATCAGCGGAAATTCGGGGGATACTCATTCCCTCGTGCGACGTATGCTCAAGATAAGGTAGGATTTTATGAGATGCAAACTTTGTATGATACTTGCCTGAAACATGAGAACATCCATTTTCTAAACGAATGGTTCTGTACTTCGATCGTATCTGATGGATCTAGTTTTCGAGGATTCACAGCTATTGAGTTGAAGACTGGCCAGTTCATAATAATCAAGTCTTTGGCTGGAATCATTTGTACTGGAGGTGCGGGTCGAATCTACGGCTTTTCTACCTATGCTCATTCTTCAACACCAGATGGCTTGGATATGGCATACAGAAAAGGATTAGCACTAAAAGATATGGAATTTGTGCAATTTCATCCAAGTGGGATTCTGCCATCTGGGATCTTAATTACCGAGGGTGCCAGAGGAGAAGGCGGATACCTTGTAAATAATCAAGGAGAGCGATTCATGAAGCGATATGCCCCAGAGAAACTTGAACTCGCTCCCAGAGATGTTGTATCCCGGGCTATGATTCGTGAGATACAAGAAGGGAGGGGCTTCAAACACGAGACTGGAATAGAATGTCTTAAGCTCGATCTCTCACATCTGGGAGGTGAACGCATTAAAGAAAAATTAGCAGGAATTAGGGAAATAGGTATAAAGTTTTCAGGGATTGATGTAATTCATGAACCAATTGAGGTTAGACCTGTTTGCCACTATATGATGGGAGGAATACATACAAATATTGAAGGTGAAACAGAAATGAGTGGCCTTTGGTGTGCTGGGGAAGCAGCCTGCAATAGTACCCATGGTGCAAATAGGCTGGGAGCAAACTCTACATCTGAATGTCTCGTATGGGGTAATATTACTGGAAGGCATGCTGCTGAATATGCTCAAAGGGCCAAGGATCGAAATATGACTGTGCCTGAACAACAAGTATTAGAAGAGGAGAAAAGGATCTATGATGGCATATTCCACGGTAGAGGCGATATGAATCCTTACGAAATCAAGAAAAGACTTGCCGATTTAATGGATTCTAAGGCATATGTGTTTCGGGATGGAAATACGTTAGCCGAAGCGTTAAAAGAAGTAAAGGAATTGAAACGTACATCTTGGAGGCATGTGGACGACAAGGCCAACGAATACAACACTAACTACATCAATGTCATGGAAATCGATTCAATAGCACGAATCTCTGAAATTGTCTTGATGGGCGCACTAAACCGCCAAGAGTCAAGGGGAGCTCATGCAAGAATTGATTATCCAAGTCGAGACGACGTAAATTATCTGAAACATACGCTTGCGTACTACGCTCATGAAGAACCTAAATTACGTTGGCATCCAGTAAGTGTAACTAGGTATGCACCAGTTGAGAGGAAATACTAATGAAATCATCTAATGAAGATAGGATCTACTCGGACAGCAATAAGCGTGAAAACCGTGAAGGTCTCAGAGCCTGGCTCAACCCTTCAAGATACGGTTGGGAGAGAATTTCATATTGGCTCCAGCGCTTAACAGGCGTATTCCTGCTGATATATTTTGTTGGACATGTAATTGAAACCAGCTCTTTAGTTGATGGAAAAGATGCATGGAACGCCATGTTGGAACTGACCCAGACTACATGGGGGCATCTATTCCTGATTTTGGTAATTGGAACAAGTACTTTTCACTCCGCCAATGGGATCCGATTGTTATTTACTGAAACTGGTAGAGGACTAGGTAAACCAGGTAGGCCTGACTATCCATACTCACCCGTTTCGCTGAATTATCGACAAAAATCAGGAATCTGGATAGCCTTGCTTCTGGCGGTTACTGCGATGTTATACGGTGCAAGTATTTTGTTTGCAGGTGAATAGACTAATTCATATATTGGAGAATAGGAGGTTATAAAACACGTTGATTTTGAAAGAAAGTCAAATAATGAAGATTCACTACATCTCTGGAATTGCTGCCCTCTTTGTTGTGGCTGTGCACATCATTATGAGACTGGTTATGCCCTTTTCTATGAGTTTAGAATATGAGAATGTCATTGCGAATTATCAGAATATTGCATACGCAGTGCTCTTGGAATCCATTCTTGTTCTGATTGCCATTCATGGATTCAATGGATTGAGAATTATTTTAATAGAATTTAGACAGAATATGGCTTGGGAAAACGGAGTGACTGTTTTCACGCTAGTTGCTATGATTGCACTAATTGCATACGGAACGAGAACAATAATAATCGCAAATGGCTTGGGTTAATCGACATAATGACAGCGCTTCTTAACATTAAGACTAGCCGAACGAAGCTAGTGCGTGATGAGAAAAAGGAGGGTAAAGTTGAGAGCGACCGGAAGGTAGTCCATTTAAAAGTCTATAGGAAGAACCCCAAGCAAGGCAAATCCTCACATTATGACAAGTTTGAAGTACCGGTTCAGCGTTGGACAACTGTTTTGGATGCCTTGTTGTATGCCAAAAGCTATCTAGACAAAAGCATAGCGATACGGTATTCTTGTAGAATGGCATCTTGCGGATCCTGTGGCATGAAGATAAATGGAATACCAAGACTCGCATGCTATACCAAGGTCTCTGAAATTGATGAGAATATGATTACTTGTGAGCCTCTCCCTAATTTTCCAATAATCAGGGACCTAGTCGGCGATTTTTCAGATTTTTTTGAGCACCATCGTGCAATGGATCCCTTTATCCACAATCAAAATGCAAATATTGTTGACAAGAACAACCTCACAGAATTTATACAAACGCCTGAAGATGTCGAAAATTATTTGCAATTTTCATATTGTATAAAGTGTGGCTTATGTTACTCTGCTTGCCCTTCCGTGGGATCGGATACGAAGTTCCCAGGCCCCCAGGCATTAGCCCAGGCGTATCGCTATGTTGCCGACAACCGAGATGATGCCACCCAGTCCAGATTGAACATCGTAGACAGCAAACATGGCATTTGGAGGTGTCATTTTGCAGGTTCTTGTAGTGTAGTGTGTCCAAAAGGAGTGGATCCCGCGCTTGGAATCCAATTGCTTCGAGGACATCTTTTAAGCTTCTCGAAAAATGACAAGAAATTAGCTGAATCCCGAACTAGAACCTTGGGCAAAATTTGAATACCGATTAGCGTATTGCATTCATGCTTTGCGGCGAATGTGGGGAGAACCAGTTTATTTCACGTACACCTCAAGCGACACTAGAGCGTGGGGACTTGCATATCACTCATACTTTTCTTCACGTTTTTGCAGGCGGGTTGCTCTCATTCACCTGTTTGTTGATAGCTTCTGCCATGAAGTGATTGCTGACGTTCACTTTGACTCCTTCGATTCCATTCAGCTTGTAAACGTTGTCCCTGACATCCTGTGCTATCTTGAAACCGAAAACGGCTGGACAGAAAGGACTCGTGAGATGCAAATCTATATCCACATTACCTTCATTTATATCGACCTTGTCGATCAGCTCCAACTCCATAATTGAAACCCCTATCTCTGGGTCTACGATCTTGGTGAGTTCGTCGAAAATCTGTCTTTTCACTTGTTGAATGTCCTGATCCATCTCTCCTTTGATTTGTAACAATCGATATATAACTATTAACGAGCTGAGTGCCTTCCAGTCGAGCCAATTATCTTGTTTTTATATTCTACCTAGCTCAACTTTTGCTCAAGCCACAAACTAAGATGGTGACTAGATTCAATTCGATCGAGCGATAACAGTATTTAAGCAGCCATTAAGAGCATTTTTCTATCCCCGATAACTCTTCATTTCTTGTAGCCGGTCTAACTAGAACAAATTCTATGAATGAAGTTACCATGTAAAAGAACTGCACTGATAAAAGTTTTACACCGGATGCAATATTCTTCAATTTTAGAGGGTCACAATTGACAACCCAAGTATCAGGTTTTATATTATTTCTAATTTCCATTTAGGAGATCAGATCATTAAAGCATCAGCAAAATATTAAATCAGGGTACTGTTCGTTTAACCTATGTATAGATCTAGACCGGAAGGTTCAATCGATCGAGAGATTTTGAATTACGTTTCTTCACTAAAGGATGACTTCGCAATTTTCCTCTATGATATAATTGGGAGTGAGGCTCATGTGATAATGCTGCACGAGATTGGCTATTTGTCGAGGGAAGAATTAGTTGAGCTTTTGCAGGCGTTGGAGGAGGCGAAACTTCATCCTAAGTCAGTCATGAAAAAAAATGAGCATGAGGATGTCCATGAGTCTGTAGAGTCTTATGTAGTCAAGAAAATAGGGATAAGTAAGGGCGGGATGTTACAGACCGCCAGGTCCAGAAATGATCAGGTAATGACTGATCTTAGGATGAAGGTCAGAAATGATATCAATGAAGTCAGTGGTCTGTTAGGCGACTTGGTAGAATCCCTGCTTAAAAGTGCTGATTCTAACAAAGAGACGGTAATGTTACTTTACACTCATCTTCAGCATGCACAGATCGGAACATTTTCCCACTATCTCCTCTCCTACACGGAGTCGCTCTTTCGTGACATGGAAAGACTAGAGGAAATATACAGCAGGATTAATCAGTCACCCCTTGGTTCGTTGGCCATTGGAGGGTCTACTTTTTCCGTAGATCGAAATCGAACGGCTTCGCTACTAGGATTCGATCAATTGAGTATCAACAGCATAGATGCAACAAGTTCTAGGGACATTATTCTGGAATATCTCTCTTGCCTCAGCATTGTTCTGATTACTTTAAGCCGGATCTCTGAGGATCTTATTCTCTGGACTACTGATGAGTTCAGATATATTGAACTCGCTGATTCTGCCAGCTCAACCTCTAGTGCAATGCCTCAAAAGAAAAATCCTGATCCGCTAGAGGTACTGAGGTCGAAATCAGGAACAATTCTAGGAAATCTTGTTGCTTCGATGGCAATATTAAAAGGCTTGCCATCGGGATATAGTAGGGATTTACAGGAACTGAAAGGACTTGTTTTCTCTTCGACTGCAACGACTGCTAGTTCATTAAGTATGTTAAGGTTTGTCATTGAATCCTCTATAGTTCACAAAACCAGAATGTTAGAGGTTGCTAAAAGTAGTTTCGCTAATGCGATTGATGTGGCGGAACTCTTGACTTCAAAACAGTATTTAGACTTTAGGTCCGCACACAAACTCGTAGGTTCTCTCGTAAAATTGGCTATTTGCAACGGGAAGCGCAGACTAGAGGATCTTTGCAGCAGAGAAATTGAACAGCTGTTACAAGCATCAGGATATAAGGTTCCATTAGAATCATTAAAAGAAATAATTGTTGCATGCGGCGCCGAGAACTTGTTGGGTTTGAGGAAATCAAAAGGTTCACCAAATCACTCAGAGCAGGTTGAAATGATTCTTCACAATAAGATGAGGGTAATCAACTTCAGGGATAGAACGGAAAAGAGAAAGAAGGCTATTGATAAAGCGTACGACGATTTATCTAAAATCGTCAAATCATATATAGATTCACCCGAGTCGTAGCCGATCGGTAGGCCATTCCTATAGGCAAAAATGATTTAGAGACATAATTTCTGTTAATGGATCAAAAGAGTATAGCCCGGCCCAGATTCGAACTGGGGTCAAAGGCTCCAAAGGCCTCTATGCTTGGCCACTACATTCGGCGTAAACTTGATACACTCTACCGGGCTTCCGGGCTTCTTCTATTGAAGAAGCAGTAACTTTAATAATGTTACTGGTGAGCTAAGATAAGTCGCGAGATTGTCTGGATAGGATCTTCCATTTTCTCCAAGATTAGCTTTGCGTTCTGTTTTTGACTGGAGGATCTACTTGGATCTTTGAGAATCTTTGTAGCAAGTTTTACAAGATCAGTTGGCTTTAGTGCCTTTAAAAGCAGCCCGGTTTTTAACAGATACCTCTCCACGTAGAAAGAAATGGGAGCTATAGAGATAGCAGGCTTGCCCATGAGACAAGCCTCAGCAGTCATTGTTCCTCCAGCTCCTATAAATAGGTCACAAGAATTTATCGCAGATGTCCCATCAATAACGTTTCCTACAACGGAAACCTTATCTTGATACCTCTCATTAACCTTTGTCACCTGATCAGAGTATCGGCAGATAACCACAATATTTGCAGATTCGTGAATCGATTTGACTAGACTATCAAGAAAAATGTAACCATTTTTCTTAACCGAACTCTCAGTTAAGTAGGCTGCCTTTGATTCTTCTAATCTCACTAGAATCTTCTTCTTATTCCCGTTTCCATAAATCATATCCTTAGGATTTGAGCGGGGTTGTCTAGCACTCCGTTTAAGCCACGCTACAGGGTCTAATCCTTTGTATCTTACGATTTTCGTCTTTGGTAAGCCAAACCTATTCCATGCAGAGTAAGGGATTACCCATGGACAAAAGAGTAAATCTGTCAATGGCGCCGTCAGCTTTGAAACAGCGATAGCATGTGGAGAATCATTGAAACAATAGTGTTTGATTCCTAGTCCAAATGAAACTCGCGCTCCTTCGGGTGAGGAAAATGTAATTGCCAAATCTGGTTCAAACGCTCGTACTATTTCAGCTAATTCAAATACACGGGACGCGCTTGCTCTTAGCTTGTCGTATTTACCTTCTCCTCCGTGCTTACCAACTACCTTTATTTCAAGATTCTTTATTCTCGCAAGCTCAGTCGCTTCCCGATAATCTCTAGAAGTAGAAAGGACATCGTGGCCACCTTTCATGAGGGAATCAACTAGTGGTTTGAAAAACATAACCTGTTTGGGCGTCAAAATATCAAGCCATACTTTCATGAAATATAGAGTAGACTACTAACCATGAATAGAAAAGACTTTTCTTTAACTCTTACATAGCAGCGTTATCTTATGTTTGAGGGGAGGCGAATTCAGTCTGAGTCTAGACAAATCATCTGAGCCAGTTGTTGTATATGGACTCAGTACTGAAGGGTACAAAATTGCCTCCGCAATTGCAATTAGAGGACATAAGGTGTCCTTGATCGACGAATCTGCACGAATGGCAATAATGCTTAAACCTGAAATCACTAAGACCTATCCTACCGTAAGCTCTCTTTTGGAAGATGAACCATTGCTTGAGCTGCAGCCTGTGGATGTTGCCATCAAAATGGCGTCGTACGTTTTCTTTTCTCCAAAGGTTCGGAAGACTGGTCAGGATGTAAGAGCGGACATTTCCTCAAAATTAAGAGATGTCGTGAGGTCCATAAGCCCAGGGACTTCAATTGTGTTTACTCTCCCTACTGGGGTAGGGGGTAATACCGAGAACATTGCACTAATTGAGCACCTGACGGGGTATGTGATAGGAAGAGACATTTATTACTATTATATGCCAATTACATCTGTTTCTGAATTAAGTCAATCAGATCTATTGGTCGGATCATCGTCCTCAAACAAGAAGGATCTCCATTTGTTAGGCCTTATTCAGGATCTGCCTGAAACAGAGGGTTCTAATATAGTTGATATCTATTCAGCTGAACTTGCCCACGTTATTAGAATCTTGGAGCATTACACCGGATTGGCTAGCACTTTAGAGGTTTGCAAACAAACACATTCGTCCGGATTTCCTTCTCAAGTACTTCAGAATAAGTATGGCGATTTATACATCGATGAAATATCAAATGGATTATACGATCTTCGTGTCGTTGCTTCATCCCTTTCAGGAGCAGGTCCTTTGGCATATCTGGTGAATGGTACTATAAAAGGAATTGAAGGATACGTTAAACATTTGATAGACAGACTTCGGTTAGTTCTAAAGATGGCTGAACTAAAGGCAAGTAGGACAAGGGTAATTATTGCTTGGACCCTTGACCAAAATGAGATGAAAGGAGACAAGATTGAATTGTTTTCCACAATGGAGTCGAGGTTAAAGGACTATATTGGCGACGTAGAACGAAGACCCGGTACTTCACTAGATATCTATCCGACAGATAAGAATACGGTCGTAATAGCTTGTTCGAAAGACGACTTTGGTGCCATTTCGAAAACGAATAATCATAATCTCGATATGATAATCATGAAGGCAAATCCAGTGTGTGAAGCAATGGTCAATGAGTAGAAGCAATATGATTGGGCATGCTAAATGAATGACCACAGCCGTAGCTTATACTGGGCGAAATAAGCCTACTATAGCAGGCAGTGTTTGAAAATATGCAAGGTAAATGAGTAGATTCTAACCTGCGACGTCAGACTCGCGCGCTTTAGATGTAAGCTTGTCAATTAAGTGCAAAGAAAAGATAAAACAGTATCATGAACAAGACCAACCTTCGTATTGGCCATCCAACACATTGGCTGTCTAACTTAGCTTCCTACCCTTTTATTTCAAGTATTTTTTCGCTCAATATGCCATGGTACACCATGATCAAGTATCTTGCTAGGTATCTTGGTTTCCCAATCTAGTAAGAATTGCAGATCTTTTTCCCTTTCTCGAAGCTCATCAGGAAGCATGATAGGGATCTCATCTATTATGGGGAAGAACCTCGAACAACTACTGCAAAAAAGAACACCTTCCTTGACTATAACGTTATCATATGCGGTATCATTATCTGTTTGTTCTTCCAGCGTCTTTTTATTGTCACTTCGTTTATCTGAAGAGGAGTCGTTGGCCAGATGTACATTTATTTCAATAAGCTCCAGAGGGCTGTGCTTGTCAATAGGACAAGCCAAAATCTCAAGTAGTGATTTTCTCATAACCACTTACCTCTCCTTAAAGTCCAAATATATCGGGGAACCCGTATTGCTAGACAATATCGCAGATTCGGCCACCCTGGTCACACGAGTTGCCTCAATTGATGATACTAGTGTATTAGTGACATCATGAGTTCCGGCCACAGCATCAAGGAAGGAGGTTATCTCTACAGACAAAGGTTCTTTGAATTCCCTTCTTGGTATAGTAGTCGCGTCCATATCATCTATCCTGATTTCCTGACTAATAAAATCCCCAGTTATAATTCCATCAGTACAGACGGCACTAAACCTTCGCACTCTTTTAGGCGTGATCCAGTTCGATGCAATAATAGCCACTCGTTGATCTTCGAAACCCAGCATGATAGTGGCAAAGTCTTCGAAGGCATGAAATTTTTTTCCCGTCCGAGCAAAAACTACGATCGGTTTACTGTCAAAAAGATACATCGCAGTATCAATGTCATGAACTGATGTGTCGTAAATTATTCCAACGTCAGTTATGTGTATTGGCATCCTATTTTCTCTGTGGAACTCCATCATCAATGGTTCACCATACTGCTTGCTCTGGATTATCCTTTTGACATCTTGAACGACAGGATTATATCTTTCTATGTACCCTGCAGTTAAGATTATTTTCTTGTTTCGTGCCAAATCAACAAGATCATCACATTCCTTCGAAGAGAACGATAATGGTTTCTCAACAAAGAGATGCATTCCCCTATTGATTACTCTACTTGCGAGCTGATAATGACTCTTAGTCGGAGTGCATATGAAGCATGCATCTAATTTTTGCTCCTTTTGCAGCATTTGATCAAGTGATGTGTAGCAATTCACATGGTACTTTTCTGATATTTCGGTGCCACGTTTCACATCCATGTCGCAAACAGCTCTTAAAGCTCCGAGATTGTTCAAGACTCTTGCATGATTTTTTCCCCATCCTCCTACACCTATGACAGCTACATGGAGATCCGCATACTCTGAGGCTACCATACACTAGTTAGCCAACTCGAAAATCTGGGTTCCTCTGCCGTAACTATCCTGGAGTATGCTTGTCGAATACGCCTAGTAATTTGTCCTTCCCTGCCGTCACCTACAGGATGTCCATCAACACTTAGGATACCAACTATTTCAGCCGCAGTTCCAGTCAAAAAAAGTTCGTCGGCCATATAGAGCTCAGTCCTTGAGATAGGCCTTTCAACAATACTATACCCTAAATTAGCTGCAATTTCAAATGCAGTATTTCGTGTAATCCCTTCAAGGGCAGAGTTTCCTATGAAAGGTGTGTAAATTGAATGATCTCTCACGAGAAAGATATTTTCCCCGGGAGCCTCGCTAATGTTACCTTCCTGGTCAAGCATAATAGATTCATCAAATCCATGTCTTTTGCTCTCTTGAGTAGCGAGAACGGAATTAAGATAGTTACCAGATGCTTTTGCCATTGGAGGAATAGAGGTATCATTTATCCTCCGCCACGACGAAACGCCTACTTTAATCCCTTCTTCACTAAAATATCTCGCAAATGGAAATACAATAATTGCGCAATAAGTTGGCGAATCCAATGTCACATTCAAATCAATGCCATGTAGGCCTACAAAATTTAGAGGTCTAATGTAACATGATTCAAAGATATTGTTCTTTCTCAGTAGCTCCACAGTAGCATCACAAAGCTCCTTGGCTGAGTAATTTACATTAATGCGATATACTTGGGCGGAGCGGTGAAGCCTCTCCATATGCTCAGCAAGTCTGAATACATAGAGCTTGTTGTCCTTCGACGAATAAGCACGAATTCCCTCAAAGATTGCAGTTCCATAATGCAGCGCGTGTGTAAAGATGGGTACTTTAGCGTCTTCCCACTTTACGAATTTGCCATCCCGCCAAATGAATTCTGCGCCTTTCGTTTTCATCCAACGCAACGTCTCCCTGTCTAATATAAATATGTTCTATGGAGACAGAACTCCTTCCTGGGGGAATTTCATACCAAAGAGTCTTACTGTCCTATCATCAGCATCAGCAAACTGTTCGACGGCCGCCCAATTTTTATAGATGATCTCTACTACTTGGGGAGGCACATAGTCATGCCAAGGCTCTCTCTTGTTACCTTCCCATTTGGGATGGCTGCTGGCATTCCGATATAAAAGGTCCCGTACTAACGTACCAGAAATTTCTAACCTCTTACCTAACCTAGGTTTCAAACCATATATTTTTAACATCCAGGATTCCGCTCTATCGCCAGTGTAAGAGAAAAATTCATTCTCAACAACACTTTCCAAAATATCCTTTCTCATGGTCCACGAGTAAGGAGAAATAAGTGGAGGCAAATATCTTAAAAATGGAGCACGAAACGTGTACGCTGAAACTATCTTCACTGAATCCCCAAATAACTCCTCTACCATGGACTTTCTAGTTTCAAAACTGAAAGGAAAGCTCCTTGTGTTTAATTCTCGACTTTTGTTCACAAACTTAACTGGAAATAAATATACTTGATAGTCCTTAGTTAAGCGGGAGATTATATTAGAGTGTGATTTTGTTACAGGGTTCAGATGAGCAAGATAAATCGCCGCATTCTTCGACAAAGTATTTAAGCATAATGAAAATAAGCAACAAAAATGGCGGAGAGATTAAGAGGCTCTGTTTACTTCAATCTCTATTGTTGACACGTTTCTAGTTCTCCCATCCTCTGAGTGTACGGTCTCTGATCCAATTCTTACATCGCCTATTGTATATCCTGCGTTTTCCATTCTCTTAAGAATGATTTGTGATACATCAACTGCTCTTCCTATACTTAATCCTCTAGCCTTGATGGTTACTTTTGGCTGATTAGCCAACTGTATGAGAGTTGAGGTTACATATGCCATTAATGGTTTCTTCCCAATATATATCGCGTCGCGAGGTCCTTCCTTATACACTTGTTGATTTTGTTGTGGTTGTGTGTCAGACATCAATTGTGATACACATCAGAGGATATTTAAATCTAGAAGTTGCCAAGCAAGGAGGTTACAGTTAAATCTAGTCTTATAATCTGTGTTGCAAGTTAAGTGGGTAGGACCGTTATCAATTTTTGTTTTTGAACCTAATGCTCCAAAATATGGGGTCGGCCGGATTTGAACCGGCGAACTCCAGCGCCCGAGGCTGGCATCATACCATGCTAGACAACGACCCCTCAAAACACGGTAATATGAACTCTTTAGGTTTTG
>Ga0105091_10000130_pt1 | contig 26730 bp, 15 predicted proteins | sample PPLLak1March2015_FD_87022 | JGI IMG/M metagenome (GOLD analysis project Ga0105091, IMG submission 87022) | Freshwater sediment microbial communities from Prairie Pothole Lake near Jamestown, North Dakota, USA - PPLs Lake P7 Core (1) Depth... | ecosystem: Environmental > Aquatic > Freshwater >... | reverse complement strand
GCCAAACCAACTGTCAATAAGGTGAGTCGCATAACACCCGCTCCAAGCGGATCCGATTCAGAATCGGGCGACAATGCTGGGAACACGATCCAACTGATGATCCCCATGGGGACAGCAGCCAGAGCCCAGATGCTCAGGATCTTGCCGAGTGAATACTGTTCACCCGTTTCTGCCGATGCCTGTACTCGTAAAACGTTTTCCATTTTCTATCTCCTTTTTGATCAAATCGATAAATGAGTGACTTAACACATTGCCAAAAGACTTCATGCTTGGGCAGTTATTCCTCCTTTCGTGTGATCAGTTCCATTTTCAAGATCGTCAACCCCAGCCCGTGGATGCGCCGTATCAACCCGACGACACCCGATTGATCCATATGTGCATGGATGATGGTCACATCTTTAGACGCTGACATGTCATCCTTCAGGATCGCTGTGGAGCTGTCGAAACTTTGCAGCCAGTCCACATCGATCCCGCCTCGCACTTCGATTCGGTATTCTGCCGTGGGATCAAATATGGGTCCTGCATGACTCATCATGTACTCTCTTGCTCCAAATCAGATTGTTCATTTCGTCCGCATTCTAGCGGTGGAGACAAAAAAAAGAACCACATGAATATGTGATTCTTGAGTGGAGAAATAGGTGTGCTTATTAGGGGGCTCAGATCAAATGCAGTTCGCGGCCTTTCTCGATCGCATGGACACGTTTGTTGACCAGCAGCTTTCGATAGATACTCTTGACATGGGATTGGATCGTGTTCAGGCTGAGGAAGAGATGTTGTCCGATCTCTTCATAGCTCAGGCCTCGTGCCAGGTTTTGCAGCACCTCAAGTTCGCGCGCGCTCAACAACCCATCGGGCTTCTCTTCAGATTCCGTTTTCCTCGCTTCACCTTGGAACGCTGCGGACAAACGACCAGCATAGGCGACGAGAGACGGATCTCTCAGTTGCGGCTTGAGAATCTCCAGCAAAGGCTGCAGGGAGTCACATTCATCGATGAAGACACGCAAGAGTCCGGTTGGTGCAGCAGTTTTCAACGCAAGAGCCAGCGCTTCGAGCGCTCGGTCTTTCCTGCCCGCCGCAACATAAAGCTGAGTACGGGCCAGGGCAATTGTCACTACCCAGCTAATGATCCCATGAGCTTGTGCGAACTCCATCTGTCGCTCGAGGTACGCTTGTGCACCCTCCATTGCGTAAGCGCCCGGCGTCGATTTGGCCAGGAAGGCCAGCACATATGCCGCATGGATACAACTATCGAAATGAGCAGTGTTTGCAGGGTTCAGGCTTTGCAGCACACCCAGCTTGCTGAAGTCGACCCCTGACTGTGCAACCCATTCCTGGGCCTCAAATTGCACTTGCGGGTCTTCGGGCCAGTGGCAGAGCAACAGGCGATGGCGCAACGCCTGAGCGTACAGCGCATCCCTGGGCAGGGATTTTTCCAGGGTCGTGAGGTATTCCAGCATGCCTGACCGATCTCCCCGGCTGGCGCGTATTCGCGCTAATCCCTGGTAACCTGTCCTGTGAGCGAGCGACTCACCCGTCCAGCGGATCAGATCAAGCCCTTCTGTGAGGAGCCGTTCTGCTTCCTGTATCCGGTTATGTTCCAGCAGGATGCTGCCTTTCAGGATGTACAGAGCGCCAATCGGTGGGAAATATTGGCCGGCCAGAACCTGGTTGAACCGGTCGATATTCGCCTCACATAGTTGTAACGCTTCTCTGCGGTGTCCTACCAGAAGGGCGCTCAGAATCAAGTTGATCGGCCCATAGATGGCAGCGTAATAGTTCTTTCCTGCCAGTCCCTCCTCCAGAGCTTGCTCAAAGGCGGGTTTGGCCGCTTCCATGTTAGACATTCCAAGATATGCGTAACCGATGTTCAGATCGTTGATGCTGCGGATGGCTTTTTCCTCGACCGGGAGAAGCCGTTGGGCTTCGCGCGAAAGGGCAATCAACCTTTCGCGGGTTTCATCCAGCCACGGAGACCGCAATACGAACGCTCGCAGGCTGGCTATATGTCCATTGACACGGTCACGCAGTGCTTTTCCGGCGTGCACCCGATCCAGGGCACGGCTGGCAGCGTTCAAGACAAGATCGATTTCTCCCCTGTGTGTGCCACGCTGCATCAATGCCAACGCCCAGGCTTTGCTGATGCATAACATCGGGGCAGACTCGATGACTTCGTCTGGCAGTTTTTTGAACCAACTCACCACCATGGCAATCTGGCCCTGATACAACTTGGGAAGGGCGTGCTGCTCGATCAGGCTGGCAGCCAGGGTGAGATCCATCCCTTGTATTGCATGATCGATCGCCGCCTGGATCTCTCCATGTCGTGCATACCAGCTGCTGGCGCGCCGGTGAAGTTCCGGGATGCTCTCTGGCTGCGTACGGCCCAGTTGGCTCCGCAACAAGTCAGAGAAGAGGTGATGATAGCGAAACCAGCGCCGTTCTTCATCCAGGGGAATGATGAACAGGTTGGCAGCTTCCAATTGTGCTAATACCGCGTCGCCATCCTGCCGCCCGGTCAACGCGTTACACAACGTCCCTGTGAGACGCTCAAGAACGGCTGTCTGCAATAAGAAAGACCGGATGCTCTCCGGCTGTCGCTGGAGGACTTCGCCGGTCAGGTAATCGAGTATGTAACGGTGGCTTCCCGAGAAATCCTCGATGAAGGATCTCCGTTCAGATTGTTTTTGCATGGAGAGCCCGGCAAGCTGCAGGCCAGCCGCCCAGCCCTCCGTGCGGTCTTCAAGCACGGCTACATCCTGTTCAGAGAGTGCCAATCCCATCACTTCTCGCAGGAAAATATCCGCCTCCTCCCGGCGAAAGCGCAGATCGAGGGCGCGGAGTTCTGTAAGTTGATTCCGAGCTCTAAGCCTGGCGAAAGGCAGATCTGGATCTTCGCGAGTCAGGATGACGATATGCAGTTGCGCAGGCTGTTGCCGCAGCAGAAATTCCACTCCCTGTAAAATTGATGTATCCGTGATCACATGAAGGTCATCCAGCACCAGAAGCAGCGGATCCGTCCTGGCGGCGATTTCGTTTAGCAAGCCGATCAGCAATGGTTCCACTGCCGGGAGTTGAGGGGACTGAATGGCATTGCGCAGTTGTGCTCCAATCTCCTCATCCACTTGCTGAAAGGCTGCCCCTACATAAGCCAGGAAACGAGGCAAAGTGTTGTCAGCTTCCTCCAACGACAGCCAGGCGGCGGGAAGGTTCGTCTGTCGAAGCCAGTCGACCGTCAGGGTGGTTTTTCCAAAACCGGCCGGCGCGGAGATCAGGGTCAGCTTGCGTTTTGCAGCCAGCCCTTCATTCAATTCCTGGATGAGGCGCGGGCGCGGCACCAGGCTGGGGCGGAGTGCCGGAATGAACAATTTGGAGGACAAAAGCTGTTGCTGCATCTTATCCTATCGATAGATCTGCCTTGCCACTGCTTCAATCGTATTGCTTCTGGCAAAAGCCTGTGCAGATTCAAATTCTTCGGCGGTCACCTTTTGTCGTAATTCCGAAACTAATCCTTCCGCCCGTAATCTGGTGTTAGGAATAATGGCGGAATGGGAAATACTGAACAAAAGGTATCGCAAAGCGCTTGCATAATCTCCGCACTTTGCCTGTATATTTGCGATGCCGCTTCGATCGAGAGACGCGTCTTGCCGATGCCGTCAGGCCCGACAAGAGTCAACAGGCGGCATTGTGGGTCTTTCAGCAATTGACTGAGTTCTTCCAATTCATGTTCACGCCCGATCAACGGAGTTGGCAAGGCAGGAAGATTGACACGGGACAAGGTCTGAATTGAGGAAATGTTGGGATGAGGAGTGAGTCTGGAGGCCGGACAGAGGTGGGCAGTCGTCAGTTCGCCGCGCGCCACCTTGAGAAATATCCCCCGCTCCTCCGACGATATCTCCAGCAGACTGGCGATCAATTCTGCGATCTGCGCGGAGGGACGGCGTTCCCCGCCTTCGATCTTGCGAAGCATGGCAACCGAACATCCAACGCGGCTGGCAAATTCCTCGCGCGTGAGTTTACGGGCAGTACGCTGGTCACGAAGCCATTCCCCAAACGTTTGCACGCTGCTCTCTTCTCCTTAGAAAAATTGTAACACTTTTTGTAACACCTCAGTGTGACCGCACAGCTTCGCTTCGGTTGTTTAATGCTGACATGAAAAGGACACCACTACTAATCCAACCCTAGATGCTGAGCAACGAAGCAACCAGATTTGAAGCGCTCGGTGCATTGGTCAGCATTCAGGCGCACACAGAGCAAACAGGAGGTGCGTTCAATCTATTCGATGTATTACTTCCGACCCGTTACGAAACGCCGCTGCATATCCATTATGCAGAAGATGTGGCGATCCAGGTAATGCAAGGCACATTCGACATATTCTGGGGCAATGAAAAAAAGCGGGCTGAGCCTGGCTCGTTCTTCTTTCAGCCGCGCGGCATCCCACATGGGTTTCGCGTGATGGGAACATTGCCCGCTCGAATTTCGTATCTGACCATTCCCGCGGGATTTGATGGCTTTGTGCTCGAGCACAGTCGTCCGCTCTCCAGCCGTGAGACCATGCTGCTGGCAGCCCATTACCAGATCGAAGTACTGGGTCCGCTACCAGAATAGTTTTATCGTTCGAAAAGTTTATCGATTCAAAACCTTACTAATAAAGGAACAAAAATGACTACTTCAGTTATGACAACCAATAAAATAAGTCTGCAATCGTTCGTTGTGAAATACGAAATCCCAATCCTCTTTGCGCTCATTCTTGCATTTACCTGGCCCTTCCTGATCGTGGATCTGTTGGATTCTCGCGGCATGCTGCCTTTCCGGGTTCCCGTTGCTTTATGGCTGGTGATGGGCTACATGCCAACGCTGGCCGCTGTGATCATAACCAGGTGGACACAAGGCCGCGAAGGCGTGCGGGCGTTGTTCAAGAAACTTTTAATCGCCCGGGTCGGACTTTGGTGGTATCTCTTTGCGATCTTTGGATTGGCTGGGACTGCCATCACCGCCATTGTGCTGGCCAATATCTTTGGCGGTACACCGGACGTTCCTATCATTCCCACTGAGGTGGCTGCGGCAGGACCGATCGCCCTGGTGCTTAATGCGGTATTTGGTTTCATTATCAGATGCATCTTAAACGGGGAAGAGCTGGCATGGCGTGGTGCGGCCCTGCCCAGGCTGCAGGCGAAATACAACGCCCTGACATCAAGCCTGATCCTCAGCATCCCGTGGATATTGTTCCATCTTCCACTTTTCTTTACCAAGGGCGCTACACAGGAAAGCATGTCATTTGTTGGATATGCGGTGCAACTGATGGCTGTATCGATCCTGTTCACATGGCTGTACAACAATACGCGTGGAAGCGTTTTGTTGGCATACCTCATGCATGCCGCTTTCAACACCTGGACATCTTTCTTCTCGATCGATGCGGCAAATCATTTCCAAAACTGGATGTTGAATGTTGTCTTTATTGTACTGGCAGCGATCGTGGTGATCGCCTCGGGCGCGAAACATCTTTCTCGGACGAATACGAGAATTACAAAATAAAAATCTTTGCAGGTGACAGTTACTATAGAAGCGGCTGTCACCTGTAGAAAGGTAAAGTAATGAAAAAATGTTGATCTCACTTTTAGCAATACTGTTCATCGTTGGCGTTGGTTTATACGCCTTCGCTCCTCACGTGCCTGCCACACCAAGACAGGTCACAAATCAGGCAGAGTTAGATGCTTATTTGAATCGACTTGTCGCTTCAGGCAACCCGCCGGGACTATCTATAGTCGTGGTCAAGGATGATAAGGTCGTTTATAACAACGCTTTCGGTTACGCCGACAGACCCTGCAAGGTCAAATCGACACCTGAAACGGTCTATCACTGGTGGTCGATGACCAAGATCCCTACAGCGATCGCTGTCATGCAGCTACAGGAGCAAGGCAAATTGAGCTTGGACGATCCGGTCACGGAACATCTGCCCTGGTTCGAAGTAAAGTATCCGTCCGCCACCAGCGAATCCCTGACGATTCGTCATTTGCTCCAACATTCCTCGGGGCTGCCCGATACTGTCCCTGCAATGATTGGTTGGGTACATTATGACGACACAACGCCGGATCAAACTAAGGTCGTGAAAAAGTACCTGCCTGAATTCAACACCCTGAAGTTTGAGCCTGGTACGCAGGCAGTCTACAGCAATTTGAACTATATGGTGCTAGGCGCTGTCATTGAAGCTGTTTCGGGGCAGACGTACGAGTCATATATCACCGAACCATCCTTCAGCCGCTTGGCATGTCACAAACAAGTTTTGTGTATTCGTTCTCGATGGTGGAACACGCAGCTGTGGGGTTCCCAGCCTATTGTTCACTTTTACACACCGCTACTGCCATCGATGCTGGACCCAAGGGCACTCATCCGTGAAAGAGATGGAAAACTGCTATGGATGAATCGCTTCTACATCGAAGCGACTCCCTCCACGGGTCTGATCGGACCAGTTTCCGATGTGGCTAATTTCATGCTGATGCATCTAGATGGTGGCACGATCCAGGGTGAGACTGCCTTTTCGCCTGAATCTGTCTCCACACTGACGGAGACGGCACCCATCGATGGTCGCGGACTTGGTTGGCTGGTCGGCGAATCGAACGGCGAGCGCTACATCGACCACGCGGAAGGCGGCGCCGGCTTTGCAACGATCATGCGCCTGTATCCTGAAAGCAATCTTGGCATCACCATTCTTGCCAACAGCACTGACCTCGATCGCGATGGTCTCGCCGAACTCATCAAAAGCTTGGATTGGTAACTTCTCAGAAAGGATCTACACAATGAACCATATTTGGAAATGGACGAAACGCATCATGACTGGACTTTTGATCGTAGTCCTCGTTCTGACAGCTTTGACCTACGCGGCAGGAGTTGTCGCTAAACGACAACTCGCCCGAGAGAATATACCGCCAGGACAGCTAACCAATGTCGCCGAATCCAAGATGCACATCTATTGCACGGGCGAAGCCAATTTCATACCTTCTCGATCATGAGTTCCCTTGGTTTGATGGCCCTTACACCTAGAGCCATTCCCAACCGTGGTTTCTCAGACGATGCCTATAAACAATATCAGGCTGTGCTCGCCACCACCCGGTACTTTGATGGAGCAATCGCGGAAACTGAAAGTTTTTATTCGCCCACTGCTGTACTTCCAGTCGTAGGAGTAGGAGATCTGCCTCTCATCGTCATCAGTCATGGCATACCTGATGGATCGTTGGGTGAATTGGAAGAAGAGTGGACGCGAATGCAACAGGAACTGTCAGACTTATCATCCAGGAGTACTCATATCATCGCCAACAACAGCGGACATTACATCCAACTGGAAGAACCTCAGATTGTCGTCGAGTCCATTCTGAAGCTTGTAACCGCAGAATCATAACCTGGTAAATTTCCAGATTAATCCGAGTTGCGATATACATTTAGTCTGAAAGGAAAAGGATTTCACATAGGGAGTAAGTCCTTTTCCTTTATCCTCACTGCATTGCAGGTGGCAGACCGCTTCCCGGCTATCGTGCGTGCATGTGAGGAAGGGACTGATTCCAACGTCCAGATGGAGTTGATCTGTTGTAATGTACACGATAGGATTCTTATTCTTAACAGATGCAATCCGCCGACGCATGCTGCGAGTAGCGTCCGAAGCCTTTCTCGCGGTATATGACTTACCTCGCCTTTACGATGGCATAGCCTGCTCTTGCCAAGATTTCCGGAATGCCACGCACCATGTCACGATCCTTCTCCCTTTCCTCTTCAGGCAGTTCATCCCAACAGACAAGACAGTTGTGCAATTTCTTCGCCTTATCCGTGACCGTGGCGTGGAGCCAACCATCATCGAGTTTGGATTGGCACCAGCGCTCGTGCTCGGCTTCAGCCAGCCGTTCCAGGTCATCGCCCGGAAAATTGAAAGGTGGTTCGTTGCTGCGCGCAGGGATCATTACATACCCAATCGTAGCCAGCTTAGCTGGGACGTCGCGCACGCTCAAGCGGTTAGCCTGCTTCAGATCTTCCGGCAGTTCCGAATAGGGAACAAGGGCTGCGTGGGTCTTGAGTTTCTCATTGGTTTCCGTCCCAAAGTGATAGTCTCGCGCGGTCATTCCCTGGCGGAAGACCTCGTGGGCGGCTTCAGCCAGGTCCTCCAGCAGCTGACCTTCCAGTTCCACTTGCTGGACCAGCGACAGGAATTTCTTCCCATCCACATGCAGATCGAGCTGCGATTCAGATGGCAGGCAGGAACGCTCGAAGGCTTTCTTGCCGGTCAACTGGCTCATCGCAAGCAACGACTCGATTGAACGCGCACCATGCTTGTACTGCTCGATATTCAATAAGGCGCGCAACACCCCGCGGTCGATATTTAGCAGCTCCTTACCGTTGCGTTTTTGGAACAGTTGAGGAGTACCCCGTTTCAGGCTTGAGCGCAGCAGGATCGCTCTGCGGATTATAAAATATGGATCATTACCGATTCTCTTGACCGGGTTGGGGCCAAGAATGTTGATGTAACCCTTTAGGCGACTGACGAAATCGGGACCCTTGGAAGACTTGAAGTCTTTGTCTGTGCCCTTGTCGAATTCCTCCATGCTGGAACTGGTACCACCCGCAAAGACAAAGATGGCACGACCGATCGGATGATTGATCTGTCCTTCCTGGAATTTGCCATCCTGCATAGGTGCCAGGAAATAGCGCAGCCAGCCAAGAGGGGTTTCTCCCAAAGAGGTATCGAACTCGTCCCAAAACACTAGTGGGATCTTCCCGCTCAAGCCAACATCGCGCACTTGATGGAGGGCTGAGATGAGACCGTCAACGGAATCGAATTGCGAAAGATTAAAGGTGATTGGTTCGATCTGACCCGGCAAGAGCGATTTCGCCATCTCGGTCACACCGAATGACTTGCCTGAGCCGGGCGTGCCGAACACGGCGATGGAAAGCGGACGCGAGGTTGATTTCTGACCGGAATACTCAGCGACAAGATTTCGAATACAACGATAGCCTTCGATCTCCTGGCGGTCAACTGTCAGCAAATTTCCAAACTGTCCCCACGGGACTCCCTGCAATGCCACCTCCGGCCCCTCAAGCACGATCTGCATGGCGACTTGATCCAAGCTGCCTCTGAATTTATCCTGCAAGATGGTCCAAAAACCTTCCGTCAGCGGTTTGCCTCCTTCTTCATCCTTCTGTCGGATGAAGCGCATCGGATCCTCAACCGCGGCGATCGCGAAAGGCTTGGCCGGTTTTGCCAGGCTCGCTGCGATCCGCACTACCGGAAAAACGAGATTTGGCCGAGCCGAAGATGTGTTTTCGTTACCATAACCTTCCATGTGTAAGGTCCGCATGGCACCCAGGCCGGACTGGATCCCCGCTTCGATATCAGGCTGCTCCCGTGAAAGCATTAGCTGGCGCGCTAGTCCCGCTACCAAGCAGGTGTTATAGCCTACTATTCCACCGGAGTAATCTTTCTCCCACATGCGTTCGACAACCTTGGGATCGAAGAACAGCGAACACTTGAAGGATGGCCGATCCTTTGCTTCATCTCTGGATAGCAGGATCGCGCCGGCCGGTCCAAACGAGATCACCACGTGCGCGCAATGCGAGAGGGCGTTGACGCATGGGTTATGAACCAACTCCCAGAAGACATCCTGAGCGGTGCGCTCCCAGGAGAGTTCACGGCTGATTTGAACTTCGCTCAAACGCACATCGTCCACTGTGGCGACCAAGATCAAACGGTCCGAAAAGTTCCGGTGCAGGTGCTCCCACAGCGGACCCTGTGCCAGCGGCCGCGCCATCTTGAGCAGGATCCATGGGCGGGTTGGACCGTTCGCGTTAAGAGCCAGCGGCCAGAGTTCCGGGTGGTTTCGAAAACCCATGTCAGCATCATCCAGGATGACGATGTCTGGTTCAGGAACATCGTCAACAACCTTCTGCCAATCCTGGACGGAGTCGCTGTTGGCACGATCCAGTCCCAGAAATTCCTCCACCCGCCAGGCTAGTGTCTTCTCATACTTGACTGGTGACCACATGGCATAGGAGTGGTGATACTGACCATCCTGCGGTTGGACCTGGCAGCAGTTAGATGGTGCACCGGTCTGCCGGATGGCAAATTGAGGCGCGCTCTCACGCGCCATATCCTTTGCGATAGCCTCGACCAGGTCAGCAAGCAGGGCAGAACCACCGCGCTGCCAGGTGGTACTGGTAGTATCGTCCGCGCTCCAGAAAGAGACATCACTCTTGGAACGACGCATGCGCGCGAGATTCCAGTCCATGGTGACATCGCCGGTGATAATGATGGTTTGTTCTATCTCAGGAATGGTCATTTTATGTTCCTCCAATGTCTCATACCCAAAGCAGCTTTCGCCTGTTTACAGCAAGGTTTCTTCATTACCACAGAAATAAATAGAGTCGGAAGTTTTCCAGATGCGGTAGACAAAGCACGAAGGTATTGTGGAGCCCGGTTCTGGGCTAAATATAGAAACGGCTTGTGTACAACACTCATCCGTATCTACGGTCAGCATGAATTGCAAGAATAAAGGGTACTTTAAATCCTTCTCTAGATTCTTTCGTAAAACTGCAGCGATCTCCTGTGGCGTTCCACTCTTAAGTCCACGACTCCCCCAGCCAGATTGGATGTTCTTATATTCAGAATTAACTCTGATTTTATCAATGACCGGCATGACCGGTAACGCTCCATTCAAGAATGAATCGATTGCTTCTTGCACATTACGTGTACTTTTTTCATGGAATTCGGTTTGCTGCTTTGTTTTCATTTTTGAGTCTCCAAGATTTTATCGAATGACTTTTCTGAACACAGTTTCTTTCCATATATTAACATACGCCACTATTTTTGATAAGTAACCATCCTCAGTTGACTGATTGATGATATCAATCCCCATTTATTACAAATGAATTGACCTGTAAGATCTCCTTACATTTTGGACAGTGCGTTTCTAGACCGCCATTAGGACTGGGAATTTCTGACCGTTGATTACAAAACGGACATAAAATCTCAAACGTTTGCATAAATATATTCTTCTTTTTTTGCCAAGCTGTTACGATCGGGCTTCCAAAGGGTACATTCTTCGGGAGAATCGTGAGTGGTTCGCGAGTGTCCATTGCGATTTTAATCGCTTCATTGGCCATGATCTGGGTACCGAGAGATAGCAGCTTAGTCTGATCCGAGTAGAGCGAGGTCACCAGCTCATTCGCTTGCACATCCCATAGCGAAATGGCTTTACCCGCGTTGGAACAAATGAATAGATATTTCCCATCATTTGTAAAACTGAGTACATGATCGTACATTTCGGAATTCATTGGCAAAAAGATCCGAACCGGTATGCGATATAGTGGTGTCTTCCCGAGCATATCGAAGAGGGCGATCTCCCTATTGGAAGTGACATACGCCAGGACCTTTCCGTCTGGAGAAATCGCGATGTCTTTCTGACCGTATGTTCCCAAATTGCCCACATACCCGGGGAGAGGGCACTTACCACTATCTTGAAGGTCCCAGATGCAAACCGTCTTGTCCCACGAGGAACTAATTATCCTGACTCCATCGGGCGAATAGCGCAGGTCAAGTACTTTTTTCTCGTGTCCTTTTAATTGCCTCGTGATCTTCCCCGAAGCCAGGTCCACAACGAAGATGTCGCCTTCGGCGGCACAGGCGAGTTGTCTGGAATCGGGTGAAACCGCAAGGGTTATTCTCTCTTTACTGTTCGGAAATAAATTAAGTTTGTGTAGCAGCCTGCCGGTGCGAAGTTCCCATAGGTAGATAATCTTGCCCGGCGCATTCTCCCTGCTATTATCGGTATCAGCCCCTACCAGCCATTGGCCATTGGAAGAGACAAGCCAGGCTGTCAACACTCGAATCCCCGCGGGATTGTCATCCAGGTAAGTCCAGATAGGTTTCTGATCTTCATAATCCCAAGCGACCAGATCAATATTCCTGTAGTGGAGTATCGCAAGGTTATCTTCCGGGCGAACTGCCATCAAGTATCCAGAATGACTTTGGCGATAGCGATTCGGGAAAAGGGAATCGGAGAGGGGAAATGGGATAGTCTGTTTTTGAGTGGTCTTCAGATCCCACAGGACCATTCCGAGTCTTTTTTCATCCCATTGGACAACTGCGAGAATCCTTTCCCCTAGGATGGTTCGATCCATAATGGTCGCAGAAGGTGCAACAGGTTTTATTTCGTTGATGCCGGAATCACGAAAATCCCGGATGGAGATTTGGCCACCGTTGGAAAGGATGATTTTTTTGTAATCAGCCGTCACTAAAATATGCGAATACTTCCCGACCTCAAATTCCTTTTTACCGGTCTGTAGGTCGATCTTGATTATCTTGTCGCCCGACACAACGTTATACAGGAATTCTTTTGAGTCGGGTGTAAAAATGGGGTTTTTGAGGAAACAGGATTTGTTGGCTCCATTCCAATCGTCCATCTTCTGAATCAACTGCCCCTGCATGCTGAAGATCTGCCCTTTGCAATAGAGGTACTTCCCATTTGGAGAGAAGATTGGTGTGCTGTAATCGGTGATGTTCTCATACGCATCCTTAAGTAAGATTTTCTCCTCTCCGGTCTGGATATTCAGCAATTGGATCCCCCCCTGCTTGCGGCTGACCAGCAGGCAGTTGCCATCAGGAGTCACCTCGATCTTCTCCGGAGTGCCTTGCAGCGTGTAAGAGTGTGCGATCTGTCCGGTCTGATAATCCCACTGGTTCACCACGCCCGCTGTGGAAACTGCCACGAGACTGGTCGTGCCTGGAATCTGCCGAAGGTATTCAATGTGGACAGCATCCCCCGTCATTGTTCTGACAACCTTCTTTTCGCGAATATCCCAGAGTAAGATCCTGCCATCTTTTGTCCCCACGCTGGAAGCAAGCAGGTTTTTCCCATCCTGCGTGACCAGCAGGTTTTTTGGCGCGATGGGAAATTCGCTTTGAGACACGGAGCCTGTTGGGATATCCAGGCAGGCAAGGGAGTTCTTGTAATTGTTCTCAGCATCCTTGAAATTCCAAATCACAGTTCGACTGTCAGGTGTAAAGAGGAAGAAGGGAGCACAATCCATCCCCAGGCTGTGGGTGTACAAGTCAAGCGAGGTTTCCTCCCTCCCCGAGGCAATGTCCCAGATCTTCAGGTCATTCGTCCATGATTTTCTCGACTTTTCTGCCTGGATATCCCTGGTTCCACAGGCAACAAGTCGTTTTCCGTCTGGGGTGAGCCCCAGCCAGACCATCTGCTTCATTCCTGTGAACAGGATCCGCTCACCAGACTCTTCGGGAGCCCGCCCACAGGCTGAGAGTGGACGCAGCCAGGCGCTGGATTCTTCATCAATCGCCTGTTGCAATAATTTCAGGATACGCGCATTCGGACTCCCAAGTAGACGCGCATGCAGTTGGGAAGCCAATCGAAAGCCACCCTTCATAACGAAGATCGAATAATCCAGGTTGAGCACACCTAGAATTAATTGCAGCGCCTCCTGATCGTCCGCCGGGATCGCAAGACCGGGAGTGTGGATCAGGTTGAAATCGTCAAGAAGGGTGCAAATATCCGACGCGGCGATAACGATAGTCATGAACCGGTAATCGCTCAGCAGGTCTATCAGCGGGTCGGACAATCCACCTTTCGCGAGCTGCCAGGGAAGTTCTGATAGTTTGCGCAGGTTGGGTGTTTGTTCGTCCTTCTCCAAATACAACGGCTGGAAGTTGAAATATGTCGCCAGCCCGACATGGCGGTCTTTATCAAGATATTCTGTCTGGCAGGCTTCACTCATTTGGCGATGGTAAAATGCCAACAGGGATGTGCCATCTGCTTTACGCTCGGTAAGGTAAGGTTCCAGGTCGAAATACAAGCGCGACCAGATCACCACCGGCAGGCGATCTGATTTGGGGGATTTCGGTGAACGGCGCTGGAAATCAGCCAGTATTTCCTTGTCCAAGGAGAGCACATCCAGCAATTCGTCTTCGCTCAAGCCATTCTTTCCCGCTGCCAGATACCCCAGGCTGCGCGAGACTATCATCTGACCATGGTTTGATTCCAGCGATAGCCGTTTGAATAGATCACGCAGGATGCCGGGGATATCCTCACTCAACTCCCGTGGCGGATCGTATGATTTCCACCGCCGGGCTTCTTCGAAAGCCAGTTTGAGATACAACGGCAGTCCACAATGCTGAAACTTGTCCAGCAGGTATTCTTCCTGTTTCTTTTGCAATCGTCGGTTTATACCGGACATCCACTCCGTTAGGATGGTTTTCCCTTCTTCCATCGACATAGCCTGGACTTCCAGCCGGCTCTCCGCAGGCAGCTTGCCCTCCAAAGCCTGCAAACATTCACCTGGCAGGGTTGAAACAATCAAGTGCACATTGGGCGGCAGTTCAGCTGGGAGCCAGGACAGGCTGCGGGCTTGATCGGTATCTGAAAGCTGGTCGAGCGCATCCAAAAAAAGGATGAGCGGCTTGTCCGGTTTCGCCAGCGCCAGGCGCTTGGGGAATTCCTGAACGAGGTTCTTATACTCAGTTGGAATAGTGGACTCGTCCGCCCCGTAGCGGCGTGAAACCTGCTTATACAAGCTTTCTAACAGGGACCGCCCATTGGACGACTCAGGCGTTGCACCGATGAAGCGGTTGATCACATACTGACCATTCTTCTGCGTCTGTTCAACGGCTTTGGCTATCAGCGCGGACTTGCCCGAACCGGATGCGCCCCAGATTGCCAGCGGATGAGGATTGTTGTTGTTGATGTATTCGGTGATGGATTTCAGAATGTCCGCCCTGCCAATGAAGACGCGGGCACGGTCTTTCCCAAAGATCTCGTGAGCGAAAATTTCCCTCTCTAGCGGATCAACGGTCTCCAGAAATCCCACTTCAGCCAGAATGACTTTGGATAATTCGCTGAACACATCTTCACACAACTGGTCTAGGTGATCCAGCGAGGGACCGTCACCCTGCCAGCACGCCGTATATTCGTGGACGTTTCCAGTCAGCGATTGTCTCAGTTGTTCTTTTAGTTCGGATTGCTGGTGTGCAGCTTGCGGGTCTGTTTCGGAGAAAGGCATCCCGCTGGCATCCTCCGGCAATCCTTTGATGTCGCGCAGAAAGCAGAAGATGTGCTCCCTGGCATCCGGCACCTTCAATGCCCCGGCAATGATCTCCTGTTCGGTGGCGGAGGCGCTGTACTTGAGCAAAGCGTCCGCGGTAAGGGAGAGCTGTCCAACAGCGGACAGGAATATCTGACGTAGTCTCGTCTCGACCTTCTCCCAGAATCCATACTCGATGAACTCGCCTGCACGTGGCTGGAGAAGATAAACAGGTGGGACAGCATTATTGTCGCAGCGGTACCATCGCTCCAGCAGGGGTTTTTCTTCCGCGACAATCAGCGCGACGATCTTCTCGAACTCCTCAGCCGGGATTTCATGCGGCAGTGGTCGCCAGCCATAACGGTCACCGAGCAGCACGATGAAATTGGGGCGCGGGGAAGTCTTCTGGCAGCGTTCGATCTCGTTCAGACAGATCTTCATTGTCTGCTGGTCGAGGGCAGCTTCTTCGGAGACGCCCCAGCGCAAATCGACAGCCTGGAAGCGGCAGCCGTGCGCCGCTGCCAGATCGCGCAGGCGTGGGAAGACGTTCTCCTGCAAAGCGTTGCGTTCAGCCTTCAGGTCGCTGAAAGTGGAACTGACAAAGATGCGAAAACAGCGTGTGGTTGACGATGCCAAGGCCTCTTTCCTAGGTTTCTCTCAGATCTTCCACTACCAACCCTTAAACATAAAAGACAGACCGTAAACTTGCTGAGCTAAATTTCCGCTTCGACTGAGAAGCTACCGATAAATGATTTTCCCTATTCGCACTTGAATACTATACAGACATAAGAATGGAGCAACAATGTGCAATTGTCATTGATTGTGACAACATTCATCCTATATGATTAAGCCGGGTAGTGGTCTATCTACTGGCTAATAGTGCAGCAATCTGAATGCCATGTAAGCACTTGAGAATTTACAAGATCATTCGTTGGGATCAAGTCCGCTTATCATGGATCGCTACCACAAGGGATTGGGCAGCATCCTGATACGGACAGAAGAAGTGCAGGTTGGAGCGCTTTTCCCTCTCGAACAATTCTGCCAGTTGACTCCGATACAACCGCACCCACACTTCAGCCTCTGGATTCAACTCGAGTACTTTGTAGGCAGCTTCGAGGTTATATGTGTCATTGCCGGAAGTCAGGAACACCATGCGGGCCTGCATACAGTTGGCAGCTTTCAGGCTGTCCAGATTGGTCATATCCGCTACAATGTGACAGACATTGGGTTGTGTCTGCCCTAATTCTGTCATGATCCCAGCACGTGGATCGATCAGCACAATTTCCAAATTGGAATTTGAAGACAAGAGCTGTCGAACCAGAGCCCGACCTAGTTCTCCAACTCCACAAATTACTAAATGATCATGCATAGTTTTAGCCATCATACGATCCCACTCCTCTCGATGTTCTCCGCGAGAAATGAATGCAGATAAGACTCTCAAAACACCTTCCCCCAGGATAACCAGAGTTAACAAAGGCATGACCAATGTCAGGACGAACGGCAAAATACCATCTCCGTACTCAACAACCCGCTCGATGACTGCCATGTGGAAAGCATCAACGAATAATTCAAACCCGCTTGCCTGAGGATAGTAACCGAATAAGCGCAGCAAGATGGCTGCGCTCGCCAGAGCAGCAATAAAGAGCAGAAGGTTGAGCAGAATTGTGCGGGCGATGATCTTCAGATCACGTAAGAAGACGTTCAATTTGGTCATATCTTGGGAAACTCTCCATGCTCGCTGTTGAGTATTTCTTCAATTTTATTTGGATGCATCCACGGATCCGAAATCTCTTCTTCGACCTCGCGACCCTTCAGCCAGAACACCCGCGCGCTCATCTCCATGTTGAAGACACCGCAGACACCCTTGTATTTTACTAGCAAGTCCACAAAACACCTGCGAATGGACCTGGAGTTCGAAAAGAGCAGACTCATGCTTGTACCGGTTGTACCAAACTCCATTAATACAAGATTGGGGTCATAAACGGCCTGCTCTAATTGTTGAAGATCATTATAAACAGTCATATAAATGTAACCGATTGGGATGCCAAGCGGACTTTCTTTCGCCATTTCTTCATAGTGCTCAGGAAAAACCCATTTAACATAATCAGTGATCTCGTCATCTTCAGGGAAATAAATGGAGGTCATCAGCCCAAATTCCGGCTCATTGTACTGGATCATCTTTTCCTTTGTTCCCCAGGATTCCATTGGCAAAGAGAGGATATGATCGGGAAAGATGATCAAAGTGGGAAGTTTGCTTGGCTGCGCGATCGCAGCCAAGGCTTGAAGAGCATCCCAGAGATGCTCGCGTTCAAAATAGAGCAGGTAGCTGTAGTCCAGGCCCATGTTTCACCATAATTTTCTGTGCACCGCCAGGACTTCTTTTTCGGTTGCCTTAAGCCCTTTTGCGCGGGCAAGCTCAAGCGCTTGACGAGCAAGCACTCTTGCCTTTTGCAAGTCTTTTAACCTCAAATAGATCTCTGCCTCATGGGCAAGACAAATGGCCAGCGCTTGCCCCTTATCCAATGCCCTGCAGATGGTTTCTTCTTCCTGGTAAGCTGCCAGCGCTTGCCTGAGATCTCCCTTTGTCTGATATAAACCGCCGATTCGGCTAAGCGTCCGGCGCAAAGCATCCTGGTTGCCCAATTCCTTCGATAGTGTTACGACTTCCTGATTGACGATCAGAGCAAGTGCGAAATCGCCCTGCTCTTTGAGAATAATTGCCTGATTTGCCAATGCGACCCGCAGGTTCTCGCGATCGTTCAACCTTCGGGAGATCGATTCGGCTTCTGTGTGAATCGCCAGGGCTCCATCCAGATCACCCTTTGCTTTTAGGATCAATCCCTGATGATTCAGGGGATTTAACATAGCATCTTCCCTGCCCATCTCCCGACACAGCTTTTCCACCTCTTCGTACATACCCAGGGAGCGATCCAGGTTGCCTTTTTTCTCGTGAATTGCAGCCAACTGGCTGAGGGCACGGTGCAGACCATCCCGGTTGCCCAACTCCCGGCAGAGTTGTTCCTTTTCCTCGTAACAGGCTTGTACTTTATCCTGCTTATCTTTCTTAAGATATAGTTCTGCCTGGCGACCAAGACATTCCTGCAGGATTGCCCTATTATTTTCCTTTCGACACAGGCGCTCCAGGCGGGCGTAAGTCTTGATAGCATCCTCCAATCCCAGCAACGCGGCTTGATCCAGCAACGCCTGAAATTCTCCCGAAAGATCTTTCCATTTTTTACACCAGGATTCCTTTGACACAAGAAGGTTGTACGCATCCTGAATTTTTCGGGTGACTTTCAGAATTCTGACTTGTAGATCGATGCATTGAAGGATATGGGTGTGATCATGTGTCTTCTCCCAACCAAGCTTTTCAGCCTCTTTGACGCGATCCAGGGCCGTTTGATAATCCTCTAAATTGAACAATGCCAGACTCTCATTGTAGATGGCAAGCCATAAGTTCGCAGGATCTTCATTCTCCCGGGCGAGCCGGCTCATTTTCTCGAAGACTGCGACGGACTCACTATGCCGCTTTTGACCGATCAGCTCGTTTCCTTGTTGGAGTAAGGCAGCCATTTTTTGATCCACTACGGCTCTGGCTTCCTCGGCCTCCTTCTGCTGGATGGCCCGCTCTGCCACGACATTTCTTTCCAGAGAAGCAGGAATATGGTAGCGCAGTATGCGCAGTTTGCCATTGACTCCCATCGTAGCGAATTCGTCACAAGTGGGAGAAATAGCCAGGGAAAGCGGCCAATCATCCGTGAAGAAGCGGATTACTTCCCGTCCTGTCTTAAAGCTCCACATTGAGATCTCATCGCTTCGATCCCCATTGATGATCCATTTACTGTCTTTTGTGATTCCACAGATATGTGTCCCACCCGGGAAGGATTTTATCAGGCGATGGGACTTTGCGCCCCATACCTGGGTTTCTCCACCAGAGACAATAATGATGTATTTTCCATCTCTGGAATAGAAGCAGGTTGAACTATTTTGCGGGAATTCTTCGTTCGTGTACGGATCGCTTTCCGTGAGCAAACGGATTTCCCCATTGGCTGCGGCAATGATGTGCTCTCCATCTGAAGAACAGGCGATGCAATTCACATTCTCATCCGTCCAGGGACGGAAATCCATGTCGGCAATATCCTCCGGTGGTTGATCGTAATTAGACTCTCGATCTCGCTCCATCAGCCAATCCTGCAGTTCCTCCAGGTGCCAGGAATGGACAATGCCATCGTAATCCCCTGTCACCAGATTACGGCAATCCTCGGAGAATACACACGCCGTTGCCGATGATGAATGACCGAGATTTGCGATGACCTCGCCATTCTCGAAATCCAGAACCAGCGCGGAGCCATCCATGCTGGCAGTTGCGATGAGGTCATACGTAAGATCGCAATCCATGATCCGATCTTCATGCCCACCCACAATCCTTCCAGGGAGGGCATCCAGTTTGCGTAACTCCAGCGAAGAATCCTCAAACCCGAGCAGAATCCTCCCGGAGGTTGAGACGGCACAGGATAGGATCGGAGTAGGAACATCTCGATTCCTGCTAAGCAGCTTCAACTGATCCAAATCCCAGACCAGGATTTCACCAGACGAAGTGCCCATTACAGCCATGCTTCCATCGGAAGAAAAGGCAGCCGCAGTCAAGCTATCCGTGGAAAGCAGAGTAGGAGCAGATGAAGATGTCAACTCTCCATCCCAAACATAAAACTCGCCCGTCGCGAAAAGAGCTGTAATCCTGTCTCCTGTACTTGAGAAACCCAGGGCTAGGATATCCCGTCTGGTGCAGGTTACTTGGTTAAGCTCTACTCCATGTTGGACGGACCATAGGCGCAAAGTCTCGTCATCGGAATAAGAGATAACCTTGAGACCATCCGGCGAAACGACGATGTGGCGCACCGCCGCGGAGTGTCCGTTCAATGCACCAAGTGGGCGACCATCTTCTATTCCCCAGATCCGCAGGGCGTTATCCTGTGAGGCTGTCACAAGGAACTTGTCAGCAGGAGAGAAAGCGGATGCGATGATCGGCGCCGAACCAACCTCCAGCTCTATTTGTTCATCCAATGAATCTGTGAACAGGAGTCCCCGGCTGTCATCGGCTGCAAAAAAATGTTCCTCCCCGATTGCGATGCAGGTAATTGGCGCTTCCAGGTCAAGGGGCTTTTCCATCCATCCGTATGCGACTCTTGACTCATCCCATTTTTGTAGTAATGATCCCCCAGCGATCAGAAAGTCACCATTTGGGAAAAAAGCACAAGCTGAGATGGCGTTCCTACGCCCAGGCAGGTAGCGCAGGACTTTCCCGGTCTGACTGTCAAGCATGCCCACCCTGGTATCGGAAGCTGCAAGGATCTGCTCGCCATTCAGGGTGTATGCGAGCGGGGCGGTCATGTGTGTTTCGAAGAAGCGCTGCCGGGATGGGATTTCCTGCATCGCCAGGATGTGCTCGAAATCGAATGTATTTGTTCCGCAGACAAGCAAATAGCCGTCCGGCGAGAAATGGGCGGAACCAGAATTTCCATCCTGGTCCAGCTGGAGGACTTGTTTCCATTCCTCGGTAGCGTAAACGATCAACTGCCTGGAACAATCGGCACTAGCCAGAAAAGAACTATCTGGTGAAAATGCCAGACCGCAAATCGACTGATATGGAACGGGGAGCTCTATGATCTTTTTGTATTTGGTCAGATCCTGGATACTTACAGCGGATGCTGATGCCAGAGCAAGCCAGCCTACGTTGGATGAAAAAGCCGCAGCTGTCACGGTGCCTGTACTCGGGGCATTGTCGATCAATGATCCATCTTGCAGATCAAAGCGCATCAGCCCCGCTTCTTTGGTGACCAGATATGCCTGCATCTCATCCGCAGAAAATGCACAAGCGAGGGCGGGTGCTTCAGATAACATCTCGAGAATTTTTTCGCCTGATCCCGCGTGAAGAAGAAACATAGACCCATCGTTCGCGCATGTGAGCACTCGCCTACCATCCAAGGATATCTCGACTGCCCGAACAGCACTGTGATGTTGAGTTGCAAGAAATTCCATTTGCCCTGTTTGGGTACGAATCCATGCCAGGCGGCCGTCAGCAAAACCAGCCAGGATCGACTCGCTGTCCGGAGAATAAGAGGCAGATGTGATCGGGATATCGCCTGTATTGACTTGATTGATTTCGGTATTCGTCCCGGCTTTGACCAAAACCACAGTGCCTTTCTCCAACCGCGCCCACTCCTGCCCGTCCGGGGAAAATAGAATCCTACTCGGAATGCTGGTGAGGATCGGCGAAAAAAACTCTGCTTTATTCAAGTGTTCCAACCAGGCAAATTCGATTTTCCCGTTGACCAACATTTCCCGGGCTTTCCGTGCGGGGGCATTGCCATCCGGCTCGTTGATGGCCTGCTGAAAGGTCATCGAGGGAAATTTCGAAAGATTTGCTGCCTGCCGATTTACAAAGGATGCAAATTCCGCTACTTCCTGAGAGAAGGGCGATTTTTGAGAGACCGGACCATTTTCACTCTTGCGAAGCGCGGGACGGGGTTGCCATGCCAATCGCCGGGTAAAGCTACTCAACCTAAGCGGAATACCGCATTGAGGGCAATGGAAAAGGTGGACTAAAGTCGAAACGGAGATGGCATTTACTGCCATGCAGTGTGGGCAGGCCACGCCAAATTTGCCCTCATGTTCCAGTGCGATGACAACCATCTCCCGCGGCACACCAGGCCCCCAGGGAAAGAGTCCTTTCTCGCGTAAATTGGCGTAATCGGCTAGCAAATCATGGCCCAAGCCTGCCTCGAACTTAGCCTCAATGAAGTTGATGTCCGTCAGGTTTTGCTCCAGGTCCGGCCAGTGACCTGCCAGTGTCTGGTGATATACGAGTTCAGACAGCTTGCGTAAATTTAGCGCTTTGCGACCATCCTTCTCGATGCGGAGAGCCTGCTTACTGAAATACCGGGCAAGTTCATGGTGACTCTGTCTACTTGTCTCGCCCGAGAGGAAATCGGCCGTCGCCACTTCACCGAGTTGGCGGTGATAGAAACTCAATAGCGAGGAACCATCCGCGGAACGTTCGGTCAGATATGGTTGGAGATCAAAGTACAGCCGGGACCAGAGCACAACAGGCAGGCGTGGTCCCTCCGGTAATTGAGAGATGAAGGTCAGGAATCTATCCAGTTCCTCTTCATCCTGCCTGATCTTGTTTTCATACCATGCTTCGGCTGTCTGTTGATCAGTGACATGATATTGGGCGCATCCTTCTGAACCGAGGTAATCGATAACTGCCTTCACAAGATCCATTGGAACATGACGTATTTTCTTGAGGAACGAGCGATAGATTTCCTTATCGCGTGAAAGAATATCGAGGAGCTCATTTTCAGACAGCCCGTTCTTGGCAGTTGCAAGGTATCCCAGGCTCCGAGCGACCAGGTCCCTGCCATGATTCGATTCAAGCGAAAGGCGGTTAAAAAATTGACGAATCAGTCCGGGGACATCGCCTGCAAACTCAAATGGAGGATCGAATGATTTCCATCGGCAGGCTTCTTCGAAAGCCATCTTAAGGTATAGGGGCAATCCGCAGTTGGAAAAACCTGAGAGCAAATTCCGCTTTTGTTCTTCCTGAAGGTTTCTTTGCCGTTCCTTTAACAGGTAGGTAAGAATTGACTCGCCCTCATTAAGGGAAAGTGGTTTCACCTCCAAAACGTTTTCAGCGGGTAGATGGCCGAGCAAAGGCGCCAGTTGATCCCCGGGAAGACTAGAAATCAACATGTGAACAGAATCGGGCAAGTCAAGCGACAACCAACCAAAGAATTTCTTTTGCTGGGAATAAGAAAATTGATCCAGGGCATCGATGAAGACTGCCAGATGTTTTCCGGGCGGGACCTTCTTTACGAATCTTTCCAATGCGGAAGAGTCGGTGATCGAATACTCTGCAATGATTGTCTGCCGCTTTTCGTCAGATTCCTTTCCATTACCCTCGACAGCTTCAAGGCGGGACTGTTTTTCCCGTTCAAGATCATATATTTCATAGATCTGCCGGCAAATACTTTCCTGCACTGAGGCTGGGTTTGATGAAGCGGGTGTGGCGCCAACAAAGCGGAAGATGATCTGAGCACCTGAGTTGGATTCCCTTAGATCCTGGACAGCTTTAGCCATCAGGGCGGACTTGCCTGTACCTGATGAGCCCATGACCAACATGGGATGTGAATTCGATGTACTCAAATAATTCCTGAAAATTTTCAGGATATCCCCCCGCCCAAAAAAGTTTTTCCTCCTCTCCTGACCAAATGCCTCCTGGGCGTTAATTTCAATGTCCAGTAGACTTAATTCGGTGAGTTGCTTGATTTCAGATAATATGATCTGTTCCAGGTCGTGATAAACATCAGCACATAAGCTGTCCAGGTGATCCGGAGATGGACCATTTGACGACCAGCGGGATAAATAGGTATGTGTGTTATGCGGCAGGGATTCCTGTAATCGAGCCTTAAGATTGGATAGTCTCTCTCCAGCCGCGGCATCGAACATGCCTGTAGAATCCAGATCGACATAACCGGCAGCGGATCCATCCCGGGGCAAGTTCTCAATCTCGCGAAAATAACATTTAACATGTGTGGAAGCATTCTGAATCTGCAAAGCTCCAACCACAATTTCCTGTTCAGTGGCTGATGCGTAATATTTCAGTTTCTCACTGGGAGATAGATCGATCTTTTCCGTAGCTATCTGAAAAACGTGCCGCAGCCTGTTCTCCACTTGCTCCCAGGTCTGGTATTCCGCGAAATCACTACTGCGTGGCAGCAGAGAGTAGACCGGCGGCACTGCATTATCGTCGCGGCGATACCATTGCTCCAACAATTCCTTATCCGGCTTTGATACTTGTGCAATGATCCTGTCAAACTCGTTATCGGCGATCTCGTGGGGAAGTGGACGCCAGCCGTATCGATCGCCCAACAGGATGATGAAATTGGGGCGTGGGGATATCCTTTGACAACGTTCGATCTCACCGAGACAAATCTTCATGGTTTGCTGGTCGAGGGCTGCCTCTTCACTGACTCCCCAACGTAGATCGATGACCTGGAAGCGGCAGCCGTGAGCAGCCGCAAGATCGCGCAAGGGCGGAAAGACCTTTTCCTGCAGGGCATTACGCTCGACTTTCAGGTCACTGAAGGTGGATGAGACGAAGATTCGGAAGGTGCGGGATGTTTGTGTCATTTTTATCTGTCTGTCAAAGTCGGTCGCGACATCCACCAGGTATGGCAGATGTAAAAAGAAAAGGCCAGTACATGAGTCTCGCACGCGAGAGTTCGGTAGAAGGCTGTTAGTACGGTGCGTTGTGCGTTGATAGTTCTTGGATTACACATATTTCAAACCACATGGATTACAAATGGGTTGATCTTCAACAGGGTGTTACAACCTATCAGGCCTCGATGATATGGGTAAGCAACCAGTTGGTATTGGTTCGGGCAAATGATTTCCCTATCCAAATGGTTTTCACCGATCTGAAATTGATATTGGCAAGCCGGGCAGCGCACCGCAAGTTCCTTCTCATTCCTTGTGGCTGTAGCAATAATCGGTCCATACTCGAGTCCTATTACCTCTAACCGATAAAGGGTGCCAATAAAATCTCCACATACCATTTGCGGTAAAGCGGGGTGCAACCCAAGGGAAATGATATGGGCCGGGAATGGAAAGCAGGCCAACATCTCACCGTTTCCTGAATTCCATACCTGTAGCTTTTTTTCATCATTAGCAGAGAAAATGTAACGCCCATCGGGAGAGAACGCACAAGCGTTAACCCAATGAGCAGGATTTTCCAAAGTGTATAGCAGCCGACCACTGGCAAAATCCAGCACTTGTAGATCCTCGGATTCGCTCGCCGATATCATGAAACGCTCATCCGGAGACAACGCACATGCATTCACGTAATGTGCATGGTTCTCCAGGGTGCGTTGTAGCTTACCGGTAGCCACTTCCCACACCCGCAAAGTGTGATCTCCACCGGCCGAGAGGATCGAGCGCCCGCTTGGCGAGAATACGCACGCGTTCACCTCTCCTGTATGCCCTTCGAAGATCCGTAAGATCTGATCGGTGGTGACATCCCATAGCCGCATCATCCTGTTGCTGGCGAAAAGGATTAGGCGTCCATCGGGCGAAAAGGAGCATGCAGTCACCACATTAGGGTCTTTCAGAGTACGCAGCGGCATTCCGCTAGCTGCATCCCAGACACGTAACGTGTGGTCCCAACTTGCGGAGACAATGGAGTTTCCATCCGGGGAGAACGCGCAGGCACTCATTGAATCTGAATCCCCTTCCAGGATGTGCAGCAACTTGCCGCTATCCGCATCGCGCATCCGAAGCGTCCCGTCCACGCTCGCGGAAGCAATTAAATGCCCGTTTGGCGAGTAGGTACATGCAGTTACGCAGAAAATATGGTCATCTTGTGGTGAAACCTGCTGACAAAACATTGGATCCCATATTTTTAGCATCTTGTCATCGCTGGCGGAGAGGATGAAGCGCCCATCAGGCGAGAAAACACATGCATTTACCCAGCTTGAGTGGCCTTCCAGAACCGCTATTAGATTGCCAGTGGCGGTTTCCCACACTCTTACTGTATTGTCATAACTTGCGGAAGCCATCCGTTTTCCATCAGGGGAGAACGAACAAGCGTTCACCCCTCGTGAGTGTCCTTCAAATGTATTTAAGACCTGACCGGATGCCGTGTCGCGCAATTGAAGTTCATTACCCGAGATGGAAAGAAGGCAAGCTCCATCAGGTGAGAACATACATTTGTCCACATATTCTTCCAGAATGCCGAGACACCTGCCGGTGGCGGCTTCCCACATCTGTATTTCTCCACTACTGTTGGAAACAATATATTTTCCATTCGATGAGAAGGCACACGATAAAAGCCCAGGGCTGGTATCGGAGGCCAAAGTGTGCAAAACACATCCAGTGCCAGCATCCCATATCCGTAATGTTTTGTCCTTGCTGGCAGATACAATCAACCGTCCGTCAGATGAAAACGCACATTTGAACACGTTACCTGTATGGCCTTCGAGTGTCTGTATTGGATTACCCGTAATTGCGTCCCACAATCGTAACTTCCCATCCCATCCTCCAGAGAGGATCTTTGCGCTGTCAGGGCTAACCGCGCAAGCATTAACCGACCCGGTGTGAGCTAGTGTGCGCAAGAGTTGCCCTGTAACACTATCCCATACTCGGATTGTTTCATCTCCACTAGCCGAGAAAATGAACTTTCCATTCGGTGAGAATGTGCAATCATTTATCGCCCAGTTATGTCCTTCCAGTGTACGGATGAGAGCCGAAGATTCCCGGTAGGGTACCTTGCACCGTAACCACGGCCTGGCGCCAGATGAGCTTTGCCTCTCTAGTTCCAGGGCGATGGCTTGCTGTGCTTCCTCCGCTTCCCATTGCAGGCGGTTATACATTTGTTGCCAGAGCAAATCAGGCTCACGGGTGAGCACATGCGACTCGCGGGCGAGGGCGCGAGCAAAGGCTTTCAGTGTGGTTCGACATGTACCATTCATTTCTTCAAAAGTTTCGAGAGCCAATTTTTCTTCTGTAGCATTGGCCCTACAACAAATGGATTAACCCGAAGCCGTGCATTGCAACCATCCTGTGGACACGTCAGTTCGGTGCCCAGTTGTGTTTTACCGATTT